>Ga0134102_1000339_pt1 | contig 58969 bp, 46 predicted proteins | sample 13_3_2metaG_FD_94447 | JGI IMG/M metagenome (GOLD analysis project Ga0134102, IMG submission 94447) | Switchgrass degrading microbial communities from high solid loading bioreactors in New Hampshire, USA - 13_49_3.3_201_A3 metaG | ecosystem: Engineered > Bioreactor > Semi-continuous > Anaerobic...
ACCCGGCGGCGGCTGTGGCGGCCGGACGGCTGCGGCGCGACCTCTACTACCGCATCAACGTGGTGACCCTGGAACTGCCGCCGTTGCGAGAGCGCCGGTCGGACATCCCGCTGCTGGTCGAGCACTTCCTGGCGAAGCACACTGCCCGCCTCGGGGTGGAGCCGCGCCCGCTCAGCCCCGAGGTGGAGCGGCTGTTCCTCACCCACACCTGGCCCGGCAACGTGCGGGAGCTGGAGCACGCTCTGGAGGCCGCCCTGCAGCTGGCCAGCGGCCCGGTGATTACCGTGGCCGACCTTCCGGCCCACCTGCAGCGGCTCGCGGCGGAAGAGCCTGTCCAGCACCCTGACGGCTGGTCGCTGCACGAAGGGACAACGGTCCCCCGCAGCCAGGGGGGACGCTCACACGTGCACCGCGGCGACGGGCATACGCTGCGCCGGCGCCTGGCATATCTGGAGCGCGCCGCGGTGGAGAAAGCCCTGGAGGAGGCCGGCTGGAACCTGAGCCGGGCGGCCCGCATCCTCGGGCTGCCGCGGCAGACGCTGCAGTACCGCATGAAGGTGCTGGGCCTGAAACGACCCGAGCACATGCCGCACCCCTGAGCCCGCCGGGCCCAGGGGTCCATCCTGGCCTCTGCGCTTTGGGGCTCTACCTCCCAGCAGATGGGCGCCGCCGAGCGGTTCCAGGGGGAGGGGGCCGCGGCGGAGCCGGTGGTGCTCTGCGGTCCGGAGGGGATAGCGACCACGGGCACGGTGGGCCAGGTCACGCTGCCTCCTCAGGCGCTGGGGCCGATCCGCACCTTCTGCGCCGAGTACACGCAGGGGCTGGAGCATGCGTATACCTTTACCTTCTACGCCTCCCTGGTGGTCCTGCTCCTGGGCGCCATGATGCCCGGATGGCCGGGCAAGGTCGTGCGGCGCGGTGAACCAGCCTTGCAGGTGAGTCCCGCGGACTAGTCGCCCAAGTTTCGGCACCTCCGCATAACAATGGGCCCTTATGCCGGGTTTTCGGCATAGGGGCCCTCTTTTTCATGCGCCCGCCGTGTTGGCACGATTATTGCAATTCCCCCTCGTCAGGGAGTGATTCAGCAATGGCGATGGGCTGTCCCTACGGGACGCACCGGGTGCTGGAGCCCAAAGGCAGCCTGCCCCAGCCGGCCTGGCGGCTCGACAACGACCCGGTGATCTACGACAACGAGATCCTCATCGACGTGGAGCGGCTGAACATCGACTCGGCCTCCTTCCGGCAGATCAGCGACGAGGCGGGGGGCGACCCGGATCGCATTGCTGCCAGGGTCATGGCCATCGTGGCGGAGCGGGGGAAGATGCACAACCCCGTCACCGGGTCGGGCGGCATGCTGATTGGCACCGTGCGGGCGGTGGGGCCGGCGCTCCGGACCGATCTCAGGCCGGGCGACCGCATTGCCACACTGGTGAGCCTCAGCCTCACGCCGCTGCGCCTGGAGGCGGTCCGCGCGGTCCGGCCCGAGGCCGACCAGGTGGAGGTCACCGGCACGGCGATTCTCTTCGAGACCGGGATCTATGCCCGGCTCCCGGACGACATCCCCGACGCCCTGGCCCTGGCGGTGCTGGACGTGTGCGGCGCCCCGGCCCAGACGGCCCGGCTGGTGAAGCCGGGGTACCGGGTGCTGATCCTGGGCGGAGGCGGCAAGAGCGGGCTGCTCTGCAGCTACGCCGCCCGGCGGGCCGGCGCGGCCGAGGTGATCTGCTTCGACTACAGCGAGGAGAGCCTGGCTCGGGCGCGGCGGCTCGGCGCGGCCCACCGCTACATCCAGGGCGACGCCCGCGATGCCCTGGGCGTGCTGCGGGCGGTGGGGGAGAAGGTTGACCTCACGCTCTTGCTGGTGAACCTGCCCGGGGCCGAGATGGGCGCGATCCTGGCCACGAAGCCGACCGGCACGATCTACTTCTTCAGCATGGCCACCTCGTTCACCGCCGCGGCCCTGGGGGCTGAGGGGGTGGGAAGCCAGGTCGAGATGCTGATCGGCAACGGGTATTACCCGGGCCACGCCGAACTCGCCCTGGACCTTCTGCGGGAGAGCCGCGCCCTGCGGGAGATCTTCACCGAAATCTACGCCTGAAACCCGGTGCACGCCCGTGTGAGGGGCGATCTGATCCGGGCCGGGGCCGCCCGGAACAGGACCTGTACCGGATGGGCGAGGACCAGCCACCGGAGGAGGGACCGGGTCGGGTGAGTTCGGTGGCCGTTCAGACCTTTTGAGGCAAGCAGGACCGGAAGCGCACCGACGTGTGTGGGAGGGACGACGGCATGCTTTCGAAGCCGCGCGATTGGCGGGAGATTCCGCTCTGGGCCGACGCGACGGAGGAGCAGTGGAACGACTGGCGCTGGCAGGTGAGCCATCGCATCACCAACCTGGCGCAGCTGAAACAGGTGATGAACCTCACCGAGGAGGAGGAGCGGGCGATCACCGACTCCGCGCACCTCTTCCGGCTGGGCATCACGCCTCACTACGCCACGCTCATCGACCCCGACGACCCCAACTGCCCCATGCGGCTGCAGGCCGTTCCCAAGTATGCAGAGCTGGCCTGGGCCGACTACGAGATGGGCGATCCGTTGCACGAAGACGTGGACTCCCCCGTGCCGGGCATCACCCATCGGTACCCGGACCGGGTGCTCTTCCTCATCACCCATGAGTGCTCGCTCTACTGCCGCCACTGCACCCGGCGGCGCATTGTGGGCGACCAGGAGGCCATGTCCACCGCCATGCTGGACCGGGCCATCGCCTATATCCGGGAGCACACCGAGGTCCGGGACGTGCTGATCTCCGGCGGTGACCCGCTGGCGGTGCCCGACCGGCGGCTGGAGTACGTCATCAAGAACCTCCGGGCGATTCCCCACGTGGAGATCATCCGCATCGGCACCCGCATGCCTGTGGTGCTGCCGCAGCGCATCACCCCCGAGCTGGTGAGCATGCTCCGGAAGTACCACCCCATCTGGCTGAACACGCATTTCAACCATCCCTTCGAGGTGCAGCATCCGAAGGCGCGGGAGGCGATGGAGCGGCTGGCCGACGCCGGCATCCCCACGGGGAACCAGTCGGTGCTGCTCAAGGGGGTCAACGACTGCGCCGTCGTCATGCGCCGGCTGGTGCACGAGCTCGTGAAGGTGCGGTGCCGTCCCTACTATATCTACAACTGCGACCTTTCCGAGGGGCTGAGCCACTTCCGCACGTCGGTGGCCAAGGGGCTGGCCATCATCGAGGCACTGCGCGGCCACACCTCGGGCTTCGCGGTGCCCACGTACGTCGTGGACGCCCCGGGCGGTGGCGGCAAGATCCCGGTGATGCCCCAGTACCTGATCGCTCGCTCCGACGGCCGGGTGATCCTGCGCAACTTCGAGGGGAAGATCAGCATCTACCACGAGGGCGCGCCGGAGGACCACATCGAAGACGGCCGGTGCACCATCTGCGGCACCGACCACAGCGAGATCCGCATCGGCCCGGCTGCCGAACTCTGGGCGGTGAAGCCGCGGTCGGGCGAGGTGAACCTGCCGGAGGGGGTCACCCGAGTGGGCCGGCCGCAGCCCGTGATCACGCCGGAGCAGCTGGCGGCGCTCGGGACCCTGGAGCCCGGAGCGTCTGCCGAGCCTGCGGCCCCTGCGCCGCAGCAGGAGGCCGGCGATGACTGACGCTCTGGCCCGGCGGCTGCTGGAGGCCGTCCTGCGGCGCCCCGGCCCGTCTCCGGCCCGCATCAGCCTGGTGGGCCTCTGCAAGAACGCGGGCAAGACCGTGACGCTCAACCGCCTCGTCGCGGCCGCCGCGGCGCTGGGGCACACCCCGGGGCTCCTCTCCACCGGGCGGGACGGCGAGGCGGTGGACGCGGTGACCGAACTGCCCAAGCCCCGCGTCTGGGCGCCGGCGGGGGCCTTGGTGGCCACGGCCCGGCCCGCCCTGAAGCAGGTGGGCGGGAGCGGGTGCGACCCGGGTCAGACGGGCGGGCACGAAGCCGCCCGGGTGGAGGTGCTCCTGGAGACGGGCATTCCCACGCCTCTCGGGCCGGTGGTGATCGGCCGGGTGGCACGCCCGGGCGCGGTGCTGCTGGTGGGCCCTGGCCCGGTTGCGCGGATCGAGGCGCTGCTGGCGGCCCTGGAGGCGGCCGGTGCGTCGCTCTGCCTGGTGGATGGCTCCTTCGACCGGCGCGCGGCCGCCGGGCCGGCGGTGACCGGCCGGGCGGTACTGGCCGCAGGCGCCGCCTACTCGGCCTCCATGGAGGCCACCGTGGCGCAGGTGGGCCATCTGCTCGAGCTTTTCGACCTGCCTCCGGCGCCAGGAGAGATCCTGGCCCGTCTGCCAGATGCCCCGCTGGACACCGACCGGCCTGCGCCAGGATTGGCCCGCCGTTCGGGCGCCGAACCGCACGGGAAACCGGCGCCCGTTGCCCTCCTCCCACCGGGCGGGCCGGCGCAGGCCGTGCCGGTGCGGAGCGCCCTCGCCGCCCTGGCCACCGTGGCGGCGGCGGCAGCGGCCTCCCCGCCGGGAACCGTGCTGGGCCTGGGCGGGGCCCTCACCGACGGCCTGCTGCTGGCCCTTATGGAACGGCGGCTCACGCTTCCGCTGCTGGTGCCGGACGCGACCCACGTGCTGGTGAGCCGGTCCGTCTGGCAGCGCTGGCGCCGGCAGGGCGGGACGGTCTGGGTGCGCCGGCCGGTGGACGTGGCCGCCGTCACCACCAACGCCTATTCGCCGGTGGGGCCCAGTTATGACCCCGCGGCTTTCTGCGCCCGGGTGGCCGCGGTGGCCGGGCGGCCGGTGGCCGACCTGGTGGCCGGCATCGCCCACAACCTGCAGATGGAGGCGTAGATCGCCCCTGAGGATGAACCGGACGAATCGCCCTTGAGATGAACCGGAGGGATCACACTTGGCGCTCACGCTGCACGTGGACCCTGAACTGGTGACCCGGGCCCGGGATCTGGCCCGCCGCATCACCGGGGCGGTGATGCCCTTCATCGAGGCCCACACCACCACGGCCATCGAGCGGGCCGTGGTGCGGCTCTTCGGTGTGGAAGGAGCCGGGCCGGACGGGGTGCCGCTGCCCAACCTGGTGGTCTCGTCTCTGCAGGAGCTCGGCGGTCTGGGCCGCGGCGCCGCCTTCTGGCTGGCCAACGGCTGTGCCCGGACAGGCCGCACGCCCCAGGCCCTGGCGGAGGAGGTGGCCGCCGGCCGGCTCGATCTGATGCAGCTGCCGCTGCTTTCCGAGGCCGAGATCCGGGCCGAGGCGGAGCGGCTCGCCCGCGCCGCCCTGGGGCGCATCCACCGGAACCGCCGGACCCGGGAGGAACTTATCGGCCGCTACGGCGAGCGGCCGTCGCCCTGGCTGTACGTGATCGTGGCCACGGGCAACATCTATGAAGATGTGGTGCAGGCGCAGAACGCCGCCCGGCAGGGGGCGGACGTGATCGCCGTCATCCGCTCCACCGCCCAGTCGCTCCTGGACTACGTGCCCGAGGGGGCGACCACGGAGGGCTTCGGCGGGACGTATGCCACGCAGGAGAACTTCCGCATCATGCGCCGGGCGCTGGACGAGGTGAGCGAAGAGCTCGGCCGCTATGTGCGGCTGACCAACTACGCCAGCGGCCTCTGCATGCCCGAAATCGCGGCGCTGGGGGCCCTGGAGCGGCTGGACATGATGCTTTCCGACTCGATGTACGGCATTCTCTTCCGTGACATCAATCCCAAGCGGACGCTCATCGACCAGCACTTCGCCCGCATGATCCAGGCCGAGGCCGGCATCATCATCAACACCGGGGAGGACAACTACCTCACCACTGCCGACGCCTTCGAGGCGGCGCACACGGTGCTGGCCTCGCAGTTCATCAACGAGCAGTTCGCCCACCGCTCCGGCATGGCCGACGCCCAGATCGGCCTGGGCCACGCCTTCGAGATGGACCCGGAACTGGAGGACGGCCTCCTCTACCAGATGGCCGACGCCCTGCTCAGCCGGGTCTGCTTCCCGAACGCCCCGCTGAAGTACATGCCGCCCACCCGGTTCATGACGGGCGACATCTTCATGGGGCACGTGATGGACGCCATGTTCAACCTGACCAGTGTCGCCACGGGGCAGCAGATCCACCTGGTGGGGGTCCTCACCGAGGCGATCCACACGCCGTACCTGCACGACCGGTTCCTGGCCCTCGAGAACGCCCGCTACATTTTCAACAACGCCCGCCACTTCGCCGCGGAGTTCCAGCTGGTGCCGGGCGGGCGCATCGAGCGGCGTGCGGCCGACGTGCTGGCCCGGGCGGTGGCACTCCTCGAGTCCATCGCCGAGACGGGGCTGCTGCAGGCCATCGCGGCCGGCGTCTTCGCCGGTATCCGCCGGCCGCCGGAGGGCGGCAAGGGGCTCGACGGCGTGTTGCCCCGGAGCGAGGACTACCTGAACCCCTTCTACGACCTCTGCTGGAAAGGGGGCGGTGCGGCATGAGCCGGGTGATCCTGCCTTACGGCGACACGACGGGCGACGGCGCCGTACAGCTCTCCTTCACCCTGCCGGTGGCGGCGGGCCCCGCGGCCCGGGAGGCGGCGCGGCAGATCTGCCTCAGGATGAACCTGGAGAACCCGCAGGTGGTGGCCATGCGCGACCTCGGCGGGGGCTACACCTTCTTCATCGTGTACGCCCGGGCCACGCAGGGCGTGGACCTGGACGAGCTCCGCGTGCCCGAGGCCCGGGTGCCGAACTGGTCCCGGGAGGAGATCGACCGCATCGTGGCGGAGCGGATCGGCCGGCCGATCCGGGTCGTCGGGGCCTGCACGGGCACCGATGCGCACACGGTGGGGCTCGACGCGATCCTCAACATGAAGGGCTACCGCGGCGACTACGGTCTGGAGCGTTACCAGGGATTCCGGGTGTGGAACCTGGGCAGCCAGGTGCCCAACGAGACGCTGGTGGCCAGGGCGCAGGCGGTGGAGGCGGACGCGATCCTGGTGAGCCAGGTGGTCACGCAGAAGAACGTTCACCTCGCCAACCTGACCGAGCTGGTGGACCTGCTGGAGGCCGAGGGGATGCGGGAGCGGGTGGTGCTGGTCTGCGGCGGCCCGCGCATCACCCATGAGTTGGCGGTGGAGCTGGGCTACGACGCCGGCTTCGGCCCGGGCACCCTGCCCTCGCAGGTGGCGGCCTTCATCGTGCAGACCCTGCTGGAGCGGGCGGATGGCCCGGACGGGACGGCCGGAAGACGCTGACTGCGGGGAGAGAAGCCGGGGACACGGAATCGGACGGCCGGAACCGCAGAAGGGATCGAGCCCGCCGCGGCCGCCCCGCTGAAGCAGATCCCGCCCTCGCGGGAAGGGCGGGGTCTGCCGTTTTTCCCGGGTATCCGCGGGCGGGTGCGCTGCATAGGTTGACAGGGTCTTGACGGATTGCCGCGCGCGGGCTAAATTCGCCTTCGGACACCGCCCGTGGCAGCAGGAATCCGCGCGCGGTGGTCGAAAGTGTTTTCGGTTTTTCCGGCGGCCGACGGGTCGGCCCGTGGACCTGTGGCTGCCCATCGGGGCAGATGGACAGACAGGGAGTGTAGATGAAGATGGGAGCGCCTATGGACCTGAAGCCTGACATGTCGGTGACCGACCTGGCTTATACCATTCTGAAGAAGCATGGCAAGCCGATGCATTTCAAGCAGCTCATCAGCGAGGTCATGCAGGTGAAAGCCATCCACCAGGAGAATCCCGGCCGCCTGATCGCGCAGATGCACACCGAGATCAACCTCGATTCGCGCTTCATCCACCAGGGAGGCGGCGAGTGGGGGCTCCGGGAGTGGCAGCCGAAGTCGGCCAAGGTGCGCACGCGCCCGGATAGCGGCCAGGATGCTGACGAGGCCGTTCTCGACGAGGATGAGCTGGACCTGGTTGGGGAAGAAGAAGAGGAGGACGAGGAACTGGAGGACGAACTGGAGGACGAGTTCGGGCTGGAGGACGAGGAGGAGGAAGACCTCTCGGACGACGAGTTCGACGAAGACCGCTGATGCGGTCTCCCCTGCCTTGACAGAGACCACGCCTATGGCTAGTATGGTAAAGTATTTGCATACCGTACCAGGACCGGCCGAACATTCAGGGAGGGGCTCGCGATGGCCAAGTTCATTTTCATAACGGGCGGCGTGGTTTCAGGGCTCGGAAAAGGAATTACGGCGGCGTCCCTCGGCCGGCTCATCAAGAGTCGAGGCTATAGGGTCACCGCCCTTAAATTTGATCCGTACCTGAACGTAGACCCGGGTACCATGAGCCCGATCCAGCACGGCGAGGTCTTCGTCACCGAGGACGGCGGCGAGTGCGACCTCGACGTGGGGCACTACGAGCGGTTCATGGACGTGAACATGGGCAAGGGCAACAACGTCACCACCGGCAAGATCTACTCCTCGGTGATTGCCAAGGAGCGCCGGGGTGACTACCTGGGCGGCACCGTGCAGGTGATCCCGCACGTCACCAACGAGATCAAGGCCAACATCCGCCGGGTGGCCGAGGACAGCGGGGCCGACGTGGTGCTGGTGGAGATCGGCGGCACGGTGGGCGACATCGAGGGGCAGCCGTTCCTGGAGGCCATCCGCCAGTTCAAGAACGAGGTGCCCTCGAAGGACGACGTGCTCTTCGTCCACGTCACGCTGGTACCTTACATTGACGCCTCGGGCGAGCTGAAGACGAAGCCCACGCAGCACTCCGTGCGGGAGCTGCGCTCCATCGGCATCCAGCCGGACGTGATCGTCTGCCGCTCCGACCGGGAGATTCCCAAGGAGCTGCGGGAGAAGATCGCCCTCTTCTGCGACGTGCCGCCTGAGGCCGTCATCCCCAACATCGACCTCGACTCACTCTACCTGGTCCCCCTCGCCCTGGAGGAGGAGGGGCTGGGGCACATCGTCTGCCAGCGGCTGGGGCTGGCCGACCGCAGCCCCGACCTGACCGAGTGGCGGGGGCTGGTGGACCGGGCGCTCCGCCCCGAGAAAGAGGTGCACATCGCCCTGGTGGGCAAGTACGTCGCCCTGGAGGACGCCTACCTTTCGGTGGTGGAGTCGCTGCACCACGCCGGCATCCACCACAACACCCGGGTGCACATCCACTGGGTCGACTCGGAGCGGCTGGAGAACGGCTCCTCGGCGCAGGCGCTGGAGGCCCTGCTGGGCCAGGTGGACGGCATCCTGGTGCCCGGCGGCTTCGGCTACCGGGGCGTGGAGGGGAAGATCAACGCCGTGCGCTTCGCCCGGGAGCGCAAGGTGCCCTTCTTCGGCATCTGCCTCGGCCTGCAGTCGGTGGTGATTGAGGTGGCGCGGCACCTGCTGGGGCTGCCGAAGGCCAACTCCACCGAGTTCGTCATGGACTGCAAGGATCCGGTGATCGACCTGATGGCCGAACAGAAGGAGATCACCCACTTGGGCGGCACGATGCGGCTGGGGGCCTACCCCTGCAAGCTGAAGCCGGGCTCGAAGGCTCACGCCGCCTACGGCCAGGAGCTTGTCCACGAGCGGCACCGCCACCGCTTCGAGGTGAACAACGCCTACCTGAAGCAGCTGGAGGCCGCCGGCCTGAAGGCCGTGGGCATCTGGCCCGAGGGGAACCTGGTCGAGGTGATGGAGCTGGAGGACCACCCCTGGTTCGTCGGGGTCCAGTACCATCCCGAGTTCAAGAGCCGGCCCAACCGGCCGCACCCGCTCTTCCGCGATTTCATCAAGGCGGCCCTGGAGTACCGGGAGTCCAAGCAGGCGTAATGACCAATCATACAACGGGCCTGTGCAGCCAGAGCGGCGCACAGGTCCTGTTCTTTTTGTCCCGGGTTTCCAGGTCGAAGAGCCGGCGCTCGTGTTCCAGGAGCACGTGGTCCCGGTGGGCCACGATGCGTTCCATGCGGTTGAGCTTGTCGCGTACTTCCCGGCGGAACTCCTGCAAATCGGGATGCACCTGGGCCAGTCCTTCTTCCACCCGGGTGACGCGTTCCTCGACACCCGCGAGCCGTTCTCCCACATTCGTCAGGCGTTCCTCGACGTTCGTGAGCCGTTCTTCCACGTTCGTCAGGCGTTCCCCCACGCCCGTGAACCGATCCGCCACCCCCGTCAGTGGTTCTTCCAGTCGGTGTTGGCCTTCCTCAAGGCGTGCTACGCGCTCGGCCAGACCGGCCTGACCCCGTTCCAGTGCTTTCAGCCGCGCAACCACCTCCTGCATCAGTCCGAAGAGCGCCTGGTATTCTCGCGGTCCACGTCTCACGCCCTCGCTTGCCGTTAGCCTTCCCCGCGGCTGGCTCCCATTATATCCCAGCCGAACATCTGTTGCAATACTGTTTGCGCAACTGGCGAACACTGAAATGGGGGCCGTTTCGCGCGCATCCGAACACCTGGCAGGGATTCGCACAATCCTCGGAGTATTGAGGACTCAACAGTCTGGCGGCGGCCGCCGGGCACCGCACCAGGGGGGAGGCCCGTGAAGGAGTACATCTTCCGCGATCCGATCCACGGCAACATCGCCGTGACCGACGAGATCATCTTCAAACTCATCCAGAGCCCGGAGTTTCAGCGGCTCCGGCGCATCCGGCAGCTGGGCACCTCCTTCATCTCCTACCCCGGGGCGGAGCACACCCGGTTCGCCCACTCCCTGGGCGTCTACCACCTGATGAATCGGGTGCTGCGCCACCTGGTTGAGCACGGGGTGGAGATCGACCCCGACGAGCGGGCGCTGGCGTGTGCCGCGGCCCTGCTGCACGACATCGGCCACGGCCCCTTTTCCCACCTGTTTGAGCGGGTGACGGGCTCCCGGCACGAGGAGTGGGTGGCTTGCATCATCGCCAGCCCTGATTCCAGCATCTCCCACATCCTCGCCGAGAGGAATGCGGCCTGGCCGGTGCGTATTGCCTCCTTGATTAGCGGAACCTGGGAGGGGCGGCCCTTCCTGAAGGAGCTGATCGCCAGTCAGCTGGACGTGGACCGCATGGACTACCTCCTGCGGGACAGCCGCATGTGCGGCGTCACCTACGGCCAGTTCGACCTGGAGCGGCTGATCCAGACCCTCACGGTGGTGGACGGCCACGTCGTCCTCACCGACAAGGGCATCACCTCGGCCGAGGAGTTCCTCCTGGCTCGGTATTTTATGTACTGGAACGTCTATTTCCATAAGGCGACCCGCTCCAGCGAGACGCTGCTGGAGCTGGCCGTGCGCCGGGCCGTGGCGCTGGTGCAGGGCGGCGCAAAGGCCGACCTGGGCTTCCTGCCGCCTGCGCTGGAGCCGGTGCTGAGCGGCGAGCCGCTTAGCCTGGCCCAGTACGTGGCCCTGGACGAGACCGACGTGCTCTACGCGGTGAAGCGCTGGACGGAGGCGCCCGACCCGGTCCTCGCCGACCTGAGCCGGCGCTTCCTCCACCGGCGGCTGCTGGCCGGCATTCGGCTGGAGGAGCCCCTCAGCGCCCCCCGGGAGGAGGCGGTGCGGGAGGCGCTCCGGGCCGCCGGGTTCGAGCCTGACTACTACTACCGCATCGACCGGGCCGCGAGCGTCGCCTATCAGTACTACGTGCGGCCCGACCAGGGCTCCACGGCCCCGATCCAGATCCTCCTCTCCCGCACCGATCCGCCCGAACTCCGGGAGGTGACGGCGGTGTCGGAGGTAATCCGGGGGATCGCGGCCCAGCCGGTGGCCCGCTGCTACCTCTTCGTGCCGCGGGAGGCGGCCGCCGGGGTGCGCCGGGCCCTGCTCGAAAGCGGAACACCATCCAGTTCTCTGACTCGGGGCGAGGAAGAAAGCGGTGATCGCCTGTAACTGCGGGTTGGAGCGCTATGACGGGGAACCGGGCGAACGTGCCGTGTGGCACGGTCCGCCCGGTTTTCGTATGCTGGCCAGTAACCGTGGTATGGAAGGGGCGGCATCGGCCAAAGCTAGGAGCAGGGTGACTAATGAGGAGGGACCCAGTTGAGATCGGTCATCTTTATGGATTACGAGAACATCTACTGGAGCATGAAGCAGCAGTACGGCGTGGCGCCCGACCTGGACCGGCTGATTACGAGCCTGCGGGAGATGGGGGAGCGGTCCGACGGGCAGGTCTGCCTGATGCAGGCGTACGCAGACTTCGACCACGAGGAGTTCCGGGGGCTGATGAGCGACCTGCAAAGGCGCAGCGTGGAGCCCCGGCATGTCTTCTCGAAGAACTACGAGGACGGCACCCGCAAGAACGCGGCGGATATCGAGATGAGCCTCGATGCGCTGGAGTTGATGTACACACGGGATGACATCGACACGTTCGTGCTGGTCTGCGGCGACCGGGACATGATCCAGGTCATCCGGAAGCTCAGGGCCCGGGGCAAGTACGTCCACGTGGTGGCCGTGGAGAAGACGATGAGCAAGGATGTGATGTCCTTCGTCAACCAGTTCACCACCATCGAGTCGCTCCTGGGCATGCTGCCGCCGGCGATGCACGACATGGAGATGATGATCCGCAAGCTCGACAGCGCCGAGTACGGCAAGCCCTTCGTGGGCCTGAAGTACTTCCTGCGGGTGCTGGCGGGTTCCGACATCGTGGACCGGAAGACGTACGAGCTCGTGAACCAGGCGATCGCGGAGGGGATCATCGACACCTACAAGGTGCCCAACCCGAAGGACGAGCTCTTCCCCACCACCGCCTGCCGGCTGAACCGGGAGCACGAGCTGGTGAAGCGGGTGCTGGGCACGGGCCAGAAGGGCCAGCCCGGCACGGTGACGGCCTAGCAGAAGGGCGCAACAATGGGCAGCACCGCCCCGCACGGGGCGGTGTTTCCGCGCGCCCAGGGATTTACTCCAGTTTTCGCGCGGATTCGCGGAACAAATCGGTCTGTCCGGCGTCTATTTCTGTGCGACCCTGAACAAGGGGAGCAAGGCGACAAAAAAACGCGCGGAAAGCGGGAACAATGCCGCCCCGAATGTCGTCTCTAAACCTGTCGGTCGGCTGCCACGAGTCCCACCCCGTGGAAGGGGAACGGCCAAACACTGCTAATGTACGCGCGAGAAGGAATTGCGCTCTGCGGGCCGAACCTAGTTTACTCGGCGGACAGGTTCCGCCGCCTCACCCCGAATGGTCTTACGGGGGCGAGCCCCAGCCAAGGTTGCAAAGCTTCCTCATGTTCACCGCTCGTGAGGAAGGTAGCTTATAGGATCCTTAGACGAAGGAGGCTACTAGAGAATGGGCTTGATGAAGAAGCTGACGTCCGCTGTCGTGGCGTCCAGCCTCGTTCTGGGCCTGTTTGGCACTGTCCTCGCCGCCCCGACGGCTGAGGAAGCCAACGCGGCCTACGAACGGCTGAACTACTACGGCATCGCGGAGGGCATCCTGCGTGAGGATGGCACCAAAGATCCCGCGCTGGATGAGACCCTGACCCGGGTCCAGATGGTGGCCCTGCTGGTCAAGGCTTTCGGCCTGAAGGAGTCTGCCCAGTACATGGCCGGCGCCCAGACCTTCAGCGATGTGCCCGCCAACCACTGGGCCAGCGGCTATCTGGCCATCGCCAAGAACATCGCCGAGAAGAACGGCAACGTGATCGGCTATCCCGACGGCACCTTCGGCCCGGAGAACCAGGTTACCGCCATCGAGGTCCTGGGCTTCGCCCTGAAGTTCCTCGGGATCCCGGTCAGCGGCGGCGCTAACTGGAAGGACAACATGATCGCCGCTGCTAAGGACGCTGGCGTGCTCACCGACGCCGACGTCGAGAAGTATCTGTCGAACCCGGACGAGGTTGCCACCCGCGGTCTGGCGTTCGCCATGGCCGATGCCATCTTCTACAACTACAAGGGCGCTGACGGCAAGTCGGTCTACACCCGGATCGACACCGAGGCCCCGTCGGTGACGCTCGGTGAGGTTCCCGCCACCACGAACAAGGCCTCCATCGAGATCACCGGTACCGTCTCCGGCGACTACATTGAGGTCTATGTCGGCTCCGACAAGGTCACCGTCAACCCGGACGGCACCTTCGCCCATGCGGTTGCGCTGAAAGTCGGCTCCAACAGCATCGAGGTCACCGCTAAGGACCGGGCCGGCAACGTTGGCTCCGCCAAGGCTGTTGTCGAGCGGGTCCCGGGCGAGGCCGCCAAGATCCAGATCACCGCTCCTGAGGGCGGCGTGGCTGCTGGCTCTACCATCGACCTGCCCGTGGCCATCGTCGACGCTGAGGGCGCGAACACCGGCATCACCGACTTCAAGGTTGACGCCGGCGAGGCCGGCACCTGGGCCGACGGCAAGCTGACCGCTGGCACCAAGGCTGGCAAGTACACCATCACCGCCACCTACGAGGGCCTGGAGCCCGCTTCGATCGAGATCGAGATCGTGGCCGGCCCGCTGGCCAAGGTTGAGCCCGAGACCAAGTCCGTCAAGCCTGGCACCGCCGTCAAGCTGATCGGCGTTGACCAGTACGGCAACAAGGTCGAGGGCGTCTCCTTCGCCGAGGCTGAGGAGTACGCCGAGGCCTTCATCGAGGGCGACCAGTTCGTCGCCACCAAGCCCGGCACCTACAAGGTCGTCGGCACCAAGGGCGAGGGCGAGGAGGCCGTCACCGCTGAGGGCACCGTCTCCGTCTTCGGTGAGCATGCCAGCTTCGACATCTCCGTCGAGGGCGACCTGATCGCCAACAACACCAAGCAGAAGGTCACCGTCACCGCCGTTGACAAGGACGGCAACGCTGTTACCGACTTTGACGGCGAGGTGACCCTCGAGACCAACTTCGCCGAGTCCGCCTCCAAGGAGGCCGAGAACGGCGTGGCCGTGTTCGAGGTCACCGTTGACGAGGGCATGGCGGGTCTCGAGGCCGAGTTCACGGCCAAGTACAAGAAGAGCGACGATGAGACCATCGAGGCTACCGAGAGCTTCGAGGTCAAGGCCCAGGTCGGGACCCAGCTGGAGCTCAAGGGCGACACCTACCTGGCCATCAACCAGCCCGCTTGGAGCGGCTCCGTGCGGATCCTCGACCAGACTGGCGAGGAGCTCATCTCCGGTGACGATTACGAGGTCAAGCTGACCATCAGCGGCCCTGCCTACTTCGCCGACACCACCGACAAGGAGATGACGGTGGAGCTGTCCGGTGGCAGCGTTGACTTCCAGCTCGACCCGATTGACCCGTACACCGAGGGCGACGTCACCATCACGGCGACCGCCGAGGGTCTGACCAGCGCCACTCTGAACGTGAAGGCTGTCTATGCCCTCACCGCAAAGGATCTCGTTGTAAAGCCGCTGAGCGACGGTGCCAAGAAGGCGGCCAACAAGGAAGCCTTCGAGTTCGAGATCAAGCTGGTCGACAAGAACGGCGTGCCGGTGTTCGTTGACTACGCGGACGGCATCGACCTCGTGCTTGACTTCGACACCGACAAGCCCGGGGAGCTGACCGTCCAGGCCTGGACCGACGGTGAGACGGCGGGCGAGGACGGCGACGTCACCGAGTCCACCCCGGACGAAGACGGCAAGGTCCCCCTCAAGCTCGAGGACGAGGCTCGGTTCCTCAAGGTGGCCGTGAAGGCCAACAACCTGACTGGCGACGTCAAGTTCACGGTCAGCGAGGATGAGGAAGACCTCACGCTGGGCAAGGCCACCGGCACCGTGTCGTTCAAGGCTGCGGACGCTGCCAAGGTCGCCTTCAACAAGGAGAACCTGAACGTCCTCTCGAACACCGAGAACACGCTGACGGTGTCGCTGCAGGACGAGGCCGGCAACCCGGTCGCCAAGTCCGGCGTTGAGGTTACGATCGAGGCTACCGGTGACAACGCTAACTACGTGAAGATCGGCAACAAGGAGGCCGGCAAGCCTTACAAGGCCAAGACCAACGACGAGGGCAAGATTACCGTTCCCGTGACGGTCCTGCCGTACGTTGACAACTACGAGAGCGTCACGCTGACGGCTAAGGCCGACGGTCTGCAGGGCACCGACAGCATTCCCATCACGGTTGTCCCGTCGGTCGCCAGGTCGCTGAGCGTGACCACGTACACTTATGACGACACCAAGGGTTGGAGCCCTGCTTCGAGCTTCGATGCCGGCCAAGTGGTGTTCGTCCGGGTCGTGGTTACCGACAACAACGGCATCACGGTGAAGGACGACTCGTTCGCTGGTCGGCTGAGCATCAGTGGTCTCAAGCTCACCGAGATCGGCAACGGCGAGGACAATTCGACGTCCTCCTGGGAGGAGAAGCTGAGCTTCGTCTGGGGTGCGACCGGTACGCCTTCGATCCCTGTCGAGGACACCGATGGCGGGTTTGATGACGTGGAGTTCGCCCCGGTTGAGGCTTACGTGACCGCTTTCACGGCCCGCAAGGCCGGCAGCTACACGCTGACCGTGTCCGACGACACCGCCGCCCAGAAGGTCGAGCGGAGCCGGACCATTAGCGTCAAGGCTGGTAAGGCCGCTGGTCTCGACTACACGGGCGACACGCTGTCCCTGAAGGAGGGCCAGCCGACCAAGGTCGTGCTGAACGTCGTTGACGACTACGGCAACAAGGTCAGCACCTCCGCGGTGAAGGGCGAGATCGTCGGGCAGAAGTTCTATGTCAGCTACGATAGTGGCAAGGTCCGCAAGACTGCCCAGGGCCTCGACAACGGCTTCCTTGAGATCGAGATCAAGCAGTCGGTCGCCTCGTACACCATTTGGGTGGTGGCTGAGGCGGACGATCCCGACGCCCAGCTGACCATTTCGGACGTCGCTCCGGCTGGCGATGACTCCAGCGACACCAACGAGGACGCGGAGCCGGCCAACGGGGACGACGGGTCGGCCGACGAGGGCGAGGAGCCGACCCCCGGTGAGTCCGGTGACTCCGGCGAGGGTCAGTAAGGCATATCGGCCAGTCTGACCTGATCGGCTGACGAACCGAAGCCCCACAGGGTGTCTGGTGGAAAGAAGGCGAAGCATTACGCTTCGCCTTCTTTGTCATATCCCGGCCTCGAGACTCCGCCAGGCTGGTGTGGTCTTGGCAGCGAAGTTGGAGACCTAAACGGGATTCGGAAGGGATTCCCGGCGATTACCTCGAACAGGGCCATAAGGTCACGTGCGGTGCCATGTCGCCCTGGTTTACTGGGGAGCGGCAGCGGCCACCGGCCATGTGGGACCCAGGCGAGGGGGGTTGCTGACAGCAACGTTTACGTGGAGGGGATACGCCGCGATGCGCGCCACCCGAACGACTCCGGGCTCTGGAGTTGGTGACGGCGTGGAACCCCGGGCTGGATCGCCTCGTCTAATTCAGAGAGGAGCGACGGTCTTGGTGGCCAGCGGATGGCAAACACACAACGCTTGAAAAGGGAGGCTTCTGGCGAATGGGTTTGATGAAAAGGTTGACGTCGGCCATCGTGGCAGGCAGCCTGGTCCTGACGATGGCCAGCACGGCCCTGGCCGCCCCTACGGCAGCCGAGATGAACTCCGCCTACGATCGGCTGGAGCATTTCGGCATCGTGCAGGGCGTGCTCATGCCGGATGGGTCGATTAGTCCCGCGCTGGACATGACACTCACGCGGGCCCAGCTGGTGACGATCATCGTTCGGGCGTTCGGTGAGGAGGAGACCGCCAAGGTTCTGCGTGGGGCTCCCACGTTCCCGGATGTACCCCCGTCGCACTGGTCTTCCGGCTACATTGCTGTGGCGCAGAACATCGCCTCGCAGCACGGCATCGCGCTCGGCTACCCGGATGGCACCTTCCAGCCGGAGCGCACGGTCACCGTCATCGAGGCGCTCACCTTCATCATGAAGTTCCTCGGTGTGCAAGTCGGTACTGGCGCTGACTGGGTGGAGCAGACAATCAACTACGCACTCGCTGCGGGTGTGATCACGGCCGACCAGGCGAACGATTACCGCAATGAGGCTAACGTTCAAGCCACTCGCGGTATGGCCTTCGCCATGGCGGACAGCATCTTCTATAACTATGCCGGGCTTCAGGGGAGCACGGTCTACAAGAAGTACCACGACAGCATTCCGCCAACTGTCACCCTCGATCCGCTTCCGGAAAGGACCAGCCAGTCGGTGATCACCGTCACTGGTACGGTAAGCGGTGACGCCGATAAGGTTTTCGTGGGCTCCGATCGGGTTACCGTTGGGGCCGATGGCCGGTTCACCGCCCAGGTGGCCCTGAAGCAGGGTGCCAACGACATTGAGGTGACGGTCACGGACAAGGCCGGCAACGTAAGCACCGCCAAGGCGACCATCTCCCTGGGCTCCGGCGAGCCCGCCAAGATCGTGGCCACCCTGCCGGACCGGAACGTGAAGGCCGGCGAGACCGTACCGCTGGACGTGAAGATCGTTGACGACGCCGGCATCGATACCGGACTCACGGGTTGGGAGGTTACCATCGACGGTGACATCGGCACCTATGAGGACGGCAAGTTCACCGCCGGCGGCAAGCTGGGTCGCGGGACCATCACCGTCACCTACGGGAACCTGAAGGACAGCATCAGCGTGACCATCGTGGCCGGTGATGTGGCCAAGGTCGAGGCGGCCACGCCTTCCGTCGCTCCTGGCACCGAGGTCCGGCTGTATGCCACCGACGCCTTCGGGAACCGCATCTCCGGTGCCACCTTCAGCGATGATCACCCTGAGACCTTCATCGACGGCGATCGCTTCGTGGCCACGAAGCCGGGCAAGTATACGGTGACCGCCACCAAGGACGGGAAGAGCGGGACCGGCATCGTCTCGGTATACGGCGAGCACTCGACTTTCATTTTCGACGTGCCCCAGCAGCTGGTTGCCAACGAGGCTGCCGAGTACACGATCAACGTGTGGGCCGCTGACGAAAATGGCACTCCGGTGACGGACTTCGAGGGGCTGGTCACGCTGGAGTCCAACGTGGACATCGTGGGCGACTCCACCGTGGAGGCCAAGAACGGTGTGGCCACGTTTAAGGTCCGCATTCCGTACGGAATGGATGGCCTTGAGGCGGAGTTCACCGCCTATTACGAGGATGGAGATACCGAGATTGAGGGCTCGGCAACCTTTGAGATCCTCAGCCAGGTGGCCTCTGCTCTCGAGTTCGACGTGCCGAAGTATCTGGCCATTAACCAGCCCGCCTTCGAGGGCACCCTGCGCATCATTGACCAGAGCGGCAACCCGATCGAGTGGGGCAACTCCTACGAGGTCACCCTGACCATCAGCGGGCCGGCTTATTTTGCCGATAACAACGAAAAGGAACTGCAGCTGGACATCGCCGGCAGCCTGCCCTTCGAGTTGATTCCGGTGGACGCGTATACCGAGGGGACCATCACCTTGCGTGCCAGCGCTCCCGGGCTGAAGAGCGCCACTGCCAAGGTTGAGGCGGTCTACGCCCGGGCGCCGCGCAGCGTCACGTGGCAGCGGGTGAGTGAGGAGTCCGCTCTGGTGGGGCTGAACGAGGACGGCTACGAGTTCCGCCTCGGGCTCGAGGACCAAAACGGCGTCCCCGTGAAGGCCAGCGACGATTTCGAAGTCACCCTCACGTTTGATCTCACGGATGCCGAAGAGAAGCTCGAGGTCTACTACCAGGACGCTGACGGGGACTGGATCCTCGCCGAGGACTGGGACGGCAAGAAGGTGACGGTCCCGTTCGAGGAAGGGCAGCGGAGCCTGCCCATCAAGGTGCTCTCGGCAGTGACCGGGAACATCAAGGTAACCGCCTCGATCAAGGGCCTCACCAGTGCTTCTGGAACGGTCTCCTTCGCAGCCGGTGACCCCGCCAAGATCACCTTCGACAAGCCGGCCTTCGACGTGCTGGCCAACACCGAATACGTGATCACGGTTCAGCTGCGTGACGACAATGATAACCCGGTGGCCAAGTCGGGCGTGAAGGTGACGTTCTCCTCGGACTATCCCGAGTACACCCGGCTGAACGGCTCCTTCAACAAGAATTACACGACTACCACGGATGCCCAGGGTCGTGCCAGCGTGCGCGTGTACCTGCTCAACTATACCAAGAACTTCACGCTCTCGGTGACGGCCGACCTTCCCGGCGGAGATGTGAGCGACGAGGTTGACCTTACGATCGTCCCTTCGGTCGCTCGTACCATTAACGTCAACACCTACGTGGACGGGAAGAACAAGGTCTCCTTCCAGGCCGGTCAGCCGGTTGAGGTCCGCGTCACCGTCACGGACAATAACGGCGTCAAGTGGAGTGGGGATGACTTTGCGGACCGGCTCGTCCTGAGTGGGATCAGCGAGGATGAACCCGAGGATGTCTCCTTCGTGTGGGACGATGACGGGTACTATGTGGCGGAGATTACCATCGACAAGATCGGCAGCTACACCCTGGTAGTCAGCGACGGGAACGTGATCAACGGTGCTCAGGGTAAGCGGAACGTCACCGTGACGGGCGGCGAGCCCGTGGCCGTCTCCTATGTGGGCGACAACAAGACCTACAAGCGGGGCGAGTCGACGGAGATCGCCGTGGTCCCGGTGGATGAGAACGGCAACAAGGCCGGCGGCACCTTCGACAAAGCCGTGGAGTTCACGGTCACGGTGCTGAGCGATGAGGGTCAGGTCCGGGCCAGCCGCGACGGGCTGGGCTACACGTCGAAGGACTTCACCTTCAAGGCGAAGACCTCTTCGATGCGGATCTGGTTCATCACGGAGGCCGACAGCATCACGCTCCGGTTTGAGGCGGAAGGGTACCACTTCGATGTGACCTTCACGGCCAAGGATTAGGCCGTGTCAGAGGAGCGAAGCGCAGAGTCCGGGCAACCCTTGCGGTTGCCCGGACTCTGGCGTCTGCGGCGCTGTCTTCGGGAACGGGATCACAGGCGTGAGGTTACCCCTCAACAGGGCTCCTTGGGCCGGCGTAGACGAACAGAAGCCTCCCGGGCGTTGCGTCCCGGGAGGCTGTGTTCAACTCGCTCGGCCACTACCAGTCGATGACCAGGGTGGTGGGCAGGTCAGGAGCGGGCAGACGGTCCTCGGTGGTGAACCAGCAGCCACCACCCTGCAGCAGGTAGAGCTTCTTGTCCTGCTTCTGAAGGGGCGACCCCAGCTGAATCCGAATGGCGGTCGCGGTGATGGTGTACTCGAGGTCCTCAAGGCTCGGCAACACCGGTTCGCCGCTCTTCGGCCCGATCTTCAGCGCCTCAAGATGAACCGTGCCCTTCGTGTCGAACCCGGAACCGTGGATGGTAATCACCTTGTTGCGGGTATCGTAGGAGACGGACTTGACGGTGATACGGGCCCGAATGGGGATTCCATCGAGGATGGGGAGGCTGCCGTCCGAGTTGTCGAGCCAGCCGGCTGCCGCCGTGAGCTCCGAGTTCGCATTCAGCGTGATGTCTTCCATCACGTCGGCGCCTACGGTGAAGCTGATTTCCTTCGTGTTCTTGCTGGTGAACTTCTTGGCAGTGAGCGCCTTCCCGTCGATGAAGAGCTTATCCGGGTTGACGGTGCCGCTGAATCCAGACCCCTCGAGGTAGATCACTGCCGAGCCGTCGCTGTTCTTCACCACGGAGAAGTAATCCACCCGCGGCATCGGCGACACCCGGTTATCCGAGAGGGTGGCGTCGGCCTCGGCGACCTGACCCGTGGAGACCCTGCGGTACCAGCCGTCCTCGGTGTCCAGCACCACATCGCCGTAGAAGTCGTCACCCGTGATCCCCATATAGGACAGGGTGCACGTGAAGGAACCGTTAGCCGGCGTGCATTCGGCGCCACTCAGCGACCGGGAGATGTGGTTCTCGTTGTTCCGCAGGTAGAGCTTGCTCGGATCGATCTCGCCGTTGCTCTGCACGCCAGAAGCCGTGACGGTGAGCTTGACGGTGTAGTCGTCGGTGGCGTTGAGCCGCACTCGGGAGATGTTGATTTTCACCGGCGCCTCGACGACGATGCGCTCGCTGGAATCCCGCGGGTAGACGTCGGACGGGGAGCTGTCGCTGTGGCCGTTGTTGACCACCACATAGTACCGATCAGAGGAGGACAGCTTGCCACGCGGTACCTCGACCGTTCCCGAATCCGTGATGGACCCGGTGTAGATCGGCGTCGACGAGCTGCCGCTGCGGAAGACCTTCACGTAGCCGTGCTGCGGTACGTCGTCGAGTTCGATGACGAGATAATCATCGTCGGCAGTCACGCGGTTGAGACCGTCGACCGGGCCACTGACATTACCGTACATGCTCACGATGTAGGGCTTGGCAGGCTTGGAATTGGCCACATAGATCTTGATCTCGCCAAGCTTCTCGTTGCCCATGGTCGCAGTCCACACGTCGGGCTTGGCGTCCACGGTCCCGGTTCCATAGATCGTGAACTGTGCCTCACCGTTGACAATCCGGACTCGCGTGGAGGACGGGTTCTGGCCGGATACACGGGTGACGAAGTTCGTGTCACCGTCGTCCTCCCGGCTCCGGGTCAGCGTGACGTACTCCCCATCCAGCGGCAGGCGGCCGCCATCCTTGTCAAGAACGACGCCCGTGATCCGGATGCTGGACGATGGGGCGGCCCGAAGGACACCGTAGGTCAGGCCAGACACCTTGGCAGAGGGGACTTCAGCAGTCAGCTGAATGCTCCCGACTTCTCCGGAGGAGAAGAGGATGGTGGCTTCGCCCTTCAGGCTCGTCGCTGTCGATGCCGGACCGACGTCGCCGTTGTCGGCAATCGCCTCAGACGTGGACCGGACGCCGATGACCTTGACCGTCACAGCGCCGCTCTTGGCGTACTCCAGTTCCAGCGTGGCCGCACCGTTGCGGGTACGGGCCACGACGCCGCCGCTGGCCTCCGCCACCGGGACGAAGCCCGTGTTACCCAGGGAGAGGTGCACGCCGGCCGGGAGACCATCGATGATCTCCTCGTCGTTGGTCGTGGTGACTTCAACCTGGAAGGCGTAGCTGCCATCCTCAACACGGTTACCCTGCGAATCCACGACCACGACCCGAAGCTCGATCGGGCTCTTGGGCCGCTTGACCGAGCCGCCGCCGAGAATCTCAAACTTAGCCGGCCGCCCCACCTGGACCTCCTGGAACCGCAGCTGGACCGGGATTACGCTGTAGGGCTGGCCGCTGGTCACGATGCCCCGCACCGTCACCGTCTCGGACTCGACGCCCGGGATCACCGTCGCCTCCGCCGAGCGGCCGCCGGCGGCGATGGTCACCGTGCGGGTCACGGTTGCCTCGTCGGAGGTCACGTCCAGCTCAACCGTAATGGCCTGGCCCGTGGTGTTGGTCACCGGGTTGCCGGCCTCGTTCTGCAGCTCCACCTTCAGCCGCACGGGCGTGGCGCCATCGGCCTTGTACGGGCCCTCGGTGGTGGGCACCAGCACGATGCGGGTGCTGCTGGCGAAGGTCACGTCAACGGAGTCGCTGTTCAGCCCGATGGCCGTGGCCGTCACCAGGTAGGTCCCGACCTCATCGGCTCTGACCTCGAACGTGGCGACGCCGCCCTTGGTCTGGGCCACGGAGTTGACGATGGTCAGGCCGGAGTCCCGGCTGGAGAGGATCACGTTGCGGCCGCCGTCGTGGGCCACCAGGTTGCCCTCGGCGTCAACGACCTCGACCTCGATCTTGCCGGTCTTGCCGGCTGTGAGGGCGCCCGCCGCCACGGGCCGGATGCGCAGCCCCGCAGCCTCCGCCGCCGGGCCGAGCACGGCCACCTGGTAGGTCTCGCTCACGTTGCCGCTGGTGAGGGTGATGGTGGCCATGCCCGCCTTGCTGCCGGCGGTGAACTTGCCGGTGGCCACGTCAAACGTGCCGAGGCCGCCGCTCACCGTGGCCGTCAGCAGGCTGTTGGGCATCGTGCGCCCCTGGGCGTCCTTCGCCACCACCGTGAGGGTGATCGACTCGCCCGCGTTCACCTGCGTCGGACCGCTGATGGAGATGGAGGCCACCTCTCCGCCCTGGGTGACGGTGATGGTCTGGGTGGCCACGTTGCCCGCCAGGTCATACGCCTCGACGGTGATGGTGTTGGGGCCGGGCTGCAGCGGCACCACGGCGCTGAACTGCCCGTTCTGGAAGATCGCCCGTGCGCCGTTCACCAGCACCCCGTCGGCGCCGGCCGCCGTGCCCGTGATGGTCACCGTCTCGGCCAGGGTGGCCTCGGGGATGGAGCCGGAGAGGACCAGGTTGGGAGCCTCGCTGTCAAAGTACTTCTGGGCGAGGGTCTTGCCGTCGGCCAGCGGCAGGGTGGTCATCGCTCTGGCCAGCGACTCGAAGATGACCCCGCGCACCGCCGGCTGGTTCGCCAGGGCCTCCGCCCCGACGCTGGGGGCCAGGCCCAGATCCGCCGCGGTCCGCATGATGGTCACGGGATTCCACGGCGAGGGTTCGCGGCCCACCATCCGGAGCAGGATCGTGTAGACCTCTGCGTAGGTGATGTTGGCATTCGGGTCAAAGGTCCGCTCGTCGCGGCCCTTCAGCAGGCCCAGCCGTGCGCCCAGCTCGATGTAGCCGGCGCCCCAGTGGCCCCTCGAGTCAGCGAAGCGCACCGCACCCGCCAGCAGCGGTGCCAGATCCCGCTGGCCCATGGCCGCCACGGCGATCTTCGCCAGCTCGGCACGGGTGATGTTCTTGTCTTCGTTGAAGTTCCCGTACTCGTCGCCTTCCACGATTCGGTACTTGTTCAGGAACGCGATCGCCTCGTCCCGTGACGAGGGGCCCACCGGTGCGGCGAGCGCCGGAGCCAGGGTCGAGATCAGCAGAGCCAGGCATACCAGCGTGGCCAGCCACGATCTCTTGAAGCCGCTTAACATCGTCCGCCATTCCTCCTTGGGCAGTAGTAAAAACCCAAATGAGCCCGAAACCGAAAGCCGATACCCCGCCGGGTGGAGCCTTCAGCCATTCCGCCCACCAAAGAGATTCCACGGCAGCCGTGAAATCCCTGTAATGTGCGGCGCTCTGTGCGCTCCACCCGGTCAGGGGAAATCTGGCACAGTTACTTTATTTCGCCGGCACCGTGAACTGCACCGAGTAGTCGGGCAGCGGCAGCACCTCGCGGCCGGCGCTGTCGGTGAGCCAGCCCTGCAGGGTGTTCATATAGACCACCCGGCCGCTGAAGCGGTTCACGAAGCCCTGGGCGTCATCGGGATGGAGCTGGATCTCCAGGGTGCCGGCCTTCGGGTTGGTCACCTCCACGGGGGCGTTCTGCGGCCGCCAGCCCTCCTCCTTGGAGCTCAGGCGGAACTGCAGCTTCGTGGTGTCCACCGTCGCGCCGTCCAGGTTCGTGCCGGTGAGCCGCAGGATCCCCTGGGCCCGGTCGTACTCCGCCCGGGTCACCGTGGCCCGGCCGTAGACCGTCACGCCGGCAACGGCGCCCACCCGGTTGGCGCTGGAGCCCGACCCCGTATACACCCAGCCGGCGTCGGCCACCACGGAGAGGGTGGTTCCCGTCAGGTTCTTCAGCTTTGCCACCGTGTCGTTATGAAGCGTCACCACGATCTGGGTGTCAGACGGCGTGGTGGCCGTCTTGTCCTTGCTGGTGAGCTTCACCGTCTCGGTGCCGTCGCTGATGCCGATCGCCGGGAGGCTGAGCGACCCCTGGCGGAAGCCCTCGCCGTAGAGGTAGAGCCGCTTGCCGTCCAGGTCCAGCGCCGCCTCGGTGATGGTGGCCATCGGCGTCAGCGGCGCCTTCGCGGCCGCCCGGGCGACCTGGGTGCCCTCCTTGTTGGTGAACCAGCCGGCGTCGGCCTCCACGTAGACGTTCGCCCCGTAGAACCGCTCGGGCGTGATCTGGCCGGCCTGGCCGTGCAGCAGGATCACCACGCTGGAGGAGGAGACCGACTTGACCTCCACCTCGCTGGGATCGAGCCACACCACCTCGTTGCCCTTCACGATGCGGATCTTGCCGGGGTCCACCGTGCCGCCCGAGGCGGCCTTCACCGAAAGCGTCAACCGCCCGTCCACCGCATCGTAGGTGGCGCTGTTCAGCTTATAGCTGTCGTTGTACTCAACCACCGTGGCCTTCGTGTAGTCGTCCAGCGCCAGGGAGCGGTAGCTGTCGCCGGCGCCGTTGTTTACCACGACCTCGTAGTAGTAGGTGCCGGGCTTCAGCGCGCTCCGCGGGATGCGGATCGTGGGCACGCCGCTGGCCAGATCGAACGCCTCGCTGGTGAAGAAGGGCTTGGACTCGCCCTTCCGGTAGACCTTGGCGATCACGTAGTTGGCCGGCTGGTCGAGGTTGAGCGGATCCTGGGTGGCCAGGGTGATCTCCATGAAGTCGGCGTCAGGCCCCACGTAGCCGCCCACGGGCGAGAGGCCGCCGCTCTTCACGCCGTGGATGGCGATCACCTGGGGCGCCGGGGGCGCCTGCTTGTTGACGGCGATGGTCAGCGGGGCGCTGGTCATGTTGCCGACCTTCACCTGGTACTGGTCCCAGCCCACCTCGCCGGTGGCGTAGACGGTGAACTCCGCCACGCCGTTGGCGGTCAGGCGCCGGTTGGCGCCGGTGATGCGGGTGACGCCGTCACCGCCGGGCAGGCGCTCCAGGGTGGCGTACTCCTTGTAGTTGGGGATGGGGTTGTTGTACGCGTCCACCACCTTGGCCCTGACCGTCAGGTTGCGGGCCTTGTATGCCGCACCGCCGGGTTGGTCCTTGCCCAGGTCGGAGTCTACCGTGAGGATCACCTTGGCCGGGGTGCCGACGAAGGAAATCTCCTTGGTGGGGGCGTAGAAGCCCAGGCTCGAGGCCGCAGCGCCGAAGCCGCTCTCGCTGTTGTAGGCCTCGTAGGTCGACTTCACCGGCACCGGCGTGATCCGCACCGTGCCGCTCCGCCCGTAAGTGAGCCGGAGCTCGGCGACGCCCTTGTATGTGCGGCCCACCACCGACATCGGGTCGTTATCGGGGTGGGAGTCGGACAGGCCGTCATCGACCGGGTAATAGCCGGAGTTGGGGAAGCTGAGGGTCACGCCTTCCGGGATGCCGCCCAACAGCCGGTCGTTGTTGCTGGTGCTCAGCTTCAGCTGGAAGGCGTAGGAGCCGGTGGTCACCACCCGGTTGGAGCTGTCCAGCACCCGGACGGTCACCTTCACCGTGTCGCCGGGCTTGGGGTTCCTGGGGCTGAAGGTGATGTCGAACCGGGAGCCCGTCATGCCCTGGTCCACCGGCAGGGAGAGGGTCTGCACGGAGTACTTGTGGTCGCTGATGACCTCCCCGCGGATGGTGGCCGTGCCGGGCATCACGCCGGCCACGAAGACCGCATCATTGCCGCTGGAGTTGGAGCGGTCGGGCGGGATCGAGATGAGGTCGTTCTCGAAGTAGCCGTCCGTGCCAGACTCCGTGAGCCGGATCAGGATCTCCCTGCCGGACCGGTTGGTGATGGACTTGCCGTTCTCATCCACCAGTGCCGCCCGGATGGTCGCCTTGGAGGAGCCGTCGGGCTTCAGGGACTTCGGGGTGACCGTAAGGGTGATCCGGGTCGACTCCAGGAACTCCACCACCCGCTCGGCGCTCTGGAGCCCCGGCGACGAGACCTCGAGGGTGGCTGTGCCGGTGCGGCTCGCCTTCAGGGTGAAGGTGGCGACGCCCTTCTCGGTCTGCACCGTGCTGTCTTCCACGGTGAGGCCGCTCATGCCCGACGTGCGCAGGGTGATCGTGCGGAAGTAGTCGTCGGTGACCACCTTCCCGTTGGCGTTCAGCACCCGGACGGTCACCGTGACCTCCTTGCCCACGGCGGGGGCGTTGCCCTTGTTGATCTCGAGGATCTCGAGGGACTCGGCCTTGTCGGACGGGCCGTAGACCTGGAAGGTGTACGTGCCCGTGGCGTTGCCGGACCGGAGCGTGAGGGTGCCGCGGCCGGTCTTGTCGGTGGTGGTGATGGTCATGGTGCGGGTGTTGAACGTGGCGAGCCCGCCGGAGACCGTCGCCTCCACCTCGTCGAGGGGCAGCGCATTACCCCGGCTGTCGGTGGCCGTAACCTCCAGCCGCTGGCTGCTGTTGGTGGGGAGGATGCTGGGCCCCTGGATGGTAATGCGGCTGACGACGCCCCTGCGCTCGACCGTGACCGTGTCCGTGGCCGTGTTGCCGGCCCGGTCGACCGCCTGCACCGTCACCTTGTTCACGCCCAGATCCAGCGAGACGGAGTGAGAGAACTCCTTGGTCTCGGGGTTGTAGCTGGCTCGCTCGCCATTTACCAACACCTGATAGGCCCCCACCGCCGTGCCGGTGACCGTGACCCGGGTGTCGGCGGTCGGCGTCGTCACCGGGTTGACATACAGCTCAGGCGGTTCCTGGTCGATGTGCTTGCGCAGCAGGTTCGGGGCGTCGCGCAGCGGCACGTTGACCAGGGTGTTGGCCAGGGACCAGAAGATCTTGCCCCGGACCGCGTAATCCCGGGCGCCGACGCCCGCGGGGGCGATGGCCAGGGCCCGGCTCCTGTCCAGGATCACGTCCGGATTCCAGGGGCTGGGCTCCTGCTCCACCATCCGGAGCAGTACCGTGAGGACCTCGGCATAGGTAATGCGGTCATTGGGCCGGAAGAGGCCGGAAGGATCGCCCCGCATCAGCCCCATCCTGTGGGCCAGTGCGATCTCGCCGGCGCCCCAGTGGCCCACGGCGTCCGGGAACGGGACCGCGTCGCGCAGTAGCGGCGCCAGGTCGGCCATGCCGTACGCCCGCACGAAGATTGCCGCCGCCTGGGCCCGGGTCAGCGGGTCGCCCAGCCGCAGGTTGCCGTCGGGGTCGCCCAGGACGATGCCGTACTCTTGCAGCAGTGTGACCGCCTCGTCTTCCGAGAGCTCCTCGGCGGCGGCTGCCGGCCGGGCCGGGCCCAGGGTGAGCAGCATGGCCAGCGTGAGGAGCAGCGCGACAGACGAGCGAAGTCGTCGTAGCATGAGTGCTGGTTACCTCCTTTCGGCTCGCTTCGGCCCGCTGCGAGCCAACTTATTAGACGCCTCGTAATCCCCCGATGGTTGCATCAGGAAGGCTCAAACACTTCATTTTCCTAGGGAACCGTGCGTCCCCCATCGCTGGATATGGTATGCTCAAGATATAGCATAACTCTAGATAGTTTACTTTTCATCCATTTCTAGAGATAATAGGCGTGTATTAGCTGATCGTCTGACCCGATCTCTCGAGAAAGGGGGATGCACCTCGTGCGCCGTTCCCTTCGCAAGATCGATTCTCAGGAGGTCCAGCAGTACGACCCGAACGAGCAGTTGTTCACGGTGGAGTCGTTGGAGGAGGCCCGCCGTCGGCTGACCGAGCAGGGGCTGGACCCGGCGCGGTACTGCTTCTACACCTGGATGCGCGGCGGGGTTCGGTACTACCGGGTGTGGGAAGACAAGCGGGTGAAGGCCGGCATCGTCCCGCCCTCTCCCTTCGGCCAGACGGCGGCGCGCCTCAAGCGGGCCGACGCCGAGAAGCTCTACACGGTGGCCAAGCGTTACAGCGGCGAGCGGGTGCACTTTGCCGTGGGCGACGGCCTGCTGCGGGTGCTCGACGCGGTCACCGGCGTCGAGAAGGTGGCGATCAGCCTGCCGGTGGTGGGAGGAGGACTCATCTTCCAGCAGGGTGAATGGAATGAGGAGCAGGCCGCCCACTTCGTGAACGCCATCCTCGTGCGCGGGCAGCGGCCCGACAAGGCGTACGAAGAGGCGGAGGCGCTGGCGGGCGTGCCCAACTGACATCGGGGAGGTCTGTTCTCATGCGGCGTGCCCTTGCGGTCTTGCTCCTCACCCTTTGCCTGACGCTCGCGCCGTGGGCCGGAACCGCCTACGGGGCGGCGGCGTCGGGCGTGACCCTCGGGCCGGACTGGCAGCTCTGGACGGTCTACGCCGTGGTGGAGCGTTACCACCTGAACGGCGCGGACCTGGAGACGTTCCTCGAGGGCGCCATCCGGGGCGGACTGGACGCACTCGGCGACCCCTACACCGAGTACTTCAACGCCGAGGATTACCAGGGGTTCCTGGAGAGCCTGGACGGCGACTTCGCCGGCATCGGGGTCTATCTGGAGAAGGACGGCGACTACGTCGTCATCGTCCGGCCCATCCGGGGCACCCCCGCCGCGGAGGCCGGGCTCCAGTCGGGCGACCGCATCCTGGCGGCGGACGGGGTGAACCTGGTGGGCGAGCCCATCGAGACGGTGCAGAGCCTGGTCCGGGGCGAGCCGGGCACCGCGGTGCAGCTCACCATCGAGCGCCCGGCCGAGGGCCGCCGGTTCAACGTCACCGTCACCCGCGCGTGGATCCACGTGCCCCAGGTGGAGTACCGCATGCTCGACGGGGGCGTGGGCTATCTGGAACTCATCGGCTTCGGTGACCGGGCCGAGCAGGAGTTCTACGCCGCCGTCTCCGCCCTGAAGGAGGCCGGCGCCACCAGCCTGGTGCTCGACCTGCGGGCGAACGGCGGCGGCTGGGTGGACACGGCGCTCGCCATCGCCGGCGCCTTCGTGCCTGAGGGCGAGCCGATCATGTATGAACTGGGCCGCGACAGCGAGCAGGTCTACCGGAGCGAAGGCCGGCTGATCGGGCTTCCCACCGCGGTGCTCGTGAGCGAGTACACGGCCTCGGCGGCGGAGATTCTCGCCGGGGCGATTCAGGACTACAAGGCCGGCGTGCTGGTGGGCACCAAGACCTTCGGCAAGGGCCTGGTGCAGGAGCTGATCCCGCTGCCCGACGGGGCCGCGGTGAAGGTGACGACGGCCGAGTACCTGACGGGCAAGCGGCAGCGGGTGCAGGGCGTGGGCCTCACGCCCGACCTGGAGGTGGAGGCGTACCAGCCCGACCCCGAGCTGTGGGAACCCCTCACGACCGACCGGGTGCTCACCAACGGCCACGTGGGGCTCGACGTGCTGGGGCTGCAGCGCCGTCTGACGTTCCTGGGTTACCACACCGACCTGGACGGCTACTTCCGGGCGCAGACGGCCTGGGCGGTGAGGGCCTTCGCCCGGGACAACGGGCTGACCGACGCGGCCATCGTGGACCAGGCCTACCTGGAGAAGCTGAACGCGCAGGTGGCTGCAAAGCTCCGGGCGGCCGACTGGCCCGACACCCAGCTGGAAGCCGCAGTTCAATACCTGACGCAGGCGCGCTGACGGCCTGCCGCGGCAGGCGGCGCGCCCTCCCGTACAGCGCAGCGGAAAGGGTATCGCCCGGCCCGTTGCGCTGAAACCTTTTTGGCCTGTAAACGCGTCCAACATGACGGGCGGCTCAGCACCTGCGCCCGCCGCAACCCGGGGCCGCAGGCGCCCCGCCCTGGTGAGGAAATATGCGGAAATTCATCGGTCTCATCGCCCTGGTCGCCTGTCTCCTGCTGCTGGTGCCCCGGGGCGCGCTGGCCTACCTGGCGGACGTGGCCGGCCACTGGTCCAACGCGCTGCTGACCGCGCTGGAGGCCCGGGGCGTGATCGCCGGTGACCGGGCCGGCAACTTCTACCCCGACGACCTGCTCACGCGGGCCGAACTGGCCCGCATCCTCGTGACGGGCCTCGGGTACTCCGAGGACGCTGCCCGGGTGCAGGACGCCCCCAGCCGCTTCGTGGACGTGTCCCGGGACCATCCCGACCGGGGCTACATCGAGCTGCTGTGGGAGCTGGGCCTGGCCCAGGGCTATCCCGACGGCCGTTTCGGACCCGAGGAGCCCGTCACCCGGGCGGAGATGGCGGTGGTGCTGGCGCGGGCGGCCGGCCTGGAGCAGCGGGCCACGGTGCTGCGCACGGCCCGCCTCGCGTACCGCGACGCCGCCCAGATCCCCGGGTGGGCCGTGGGGGCCGTGGCCGCGGCCGCGGAGGCCGGCCTGATGACCGGCGACGACATGGGCTGGTACCGCCCCGCCGACCCGGTGACCCGGGCGGAAGGTGCGGCGGCCTTTGCGCGCATCCTCGACCGGCAGGGCCTGCTCTTCGACCTGGAGGGCACGCTGGTCGCCTTCGACCCGCGCGAGGCCGAGGGCGTGGTGCGCACGCCCATGGGCGAGGAGCACCCGTTCAGCCTGGCGGTGGACGCCGCCGTGCTGCGGGGCGGCCAGCGCGCCTCGCCGCCGGCGCTCCGGGTGGGCGACCAGGTCTGGCTGATTCTGAACGACGCCGGCCAGGTCCGGTTCGTGGAGGCGTGGTACGCCGACATGCTGGCAGAGGGCCTCGAGGCGGCCGGCGACGGGAAGGTGCGGGCGATGCTGGCTGACGGCGAACGCAAGGTGCTCACGGTGCAGCCAGGCGCCCTCGCCTTCGTGAACGGCCGGCCGGCGACGCTTTCGGACGCCCTGGGGAAGGGGCCCACCTATCTGACCCTCGATGCCCGGACCGGTGCCGTCCGCTATGTCGACGCCGTGCGGACCTCCGTCTCCGGTACCGTCGCCCTGGTAGAGGACGACCGCATCTGGCTCGAGGAAGGGGAGGCGTTCACGCCGTACCCCCTGGCGGATGATGCCATCTTGGTGCTGGACGGGCAGCCGGTGGCTCCGTATGTGATCGAAGAAGGCGACCGGGTGGACCTGGCGCTGGATGCCGACGGTCACATCACCTATGCCGAGATCGTGAGGTGAGCCGATGCAGCGATCGGTGAGATGGGCGGCGCGGCTCGCCCTGGTGGTCCTGTTGGCCGGCCTGCTCGTTGACCTGCCCCCGTCGGGGCGTCCGGTGACCGGAGCCGGACCCGCCGAGGTGGCGCCGGCGGGGGAGCAGCCGGCTGAAACCGACCCGGCCGAGCCCGATGCAACCGGATCCGATGCGGCCCCCCCGCCGGCCGTCTCCGGTGCGGCGGATGCGCAGGCCGACGCCGGGCAGGCTATTCCGCCTGACGCGGCGGCCGTCGTGGAGGGGGCCGACGAGCCCGTGGCCACGCCGAAGCCCGCACTGCCGCCCCCTGACGACGCCGGCGCCACGGCGGATCCCGGCGGCCGGATGGCTGTCAACCTGGCCGCCGCCGGCATCCCGGCCTTCCGGGCATCCCGGGGGGTGGACGGCACCGGCGTGACGATCGCCGTGATCGACTCGGGGATTGACCCCAGCCACCCCGACCTGCAGGCGACGCCTGACGGTCGGCGGAAGCTGGTGGACTGGAAAGACTTCACCGGCGAGGGGCGGGTGACCACGGATCGGGTGGTGCCGTGGGGTCAGCAGTACACGGCGCCGGACGGGCGCACGTTCACCCTGCCCGCGGCGCGCTCGGCCGGCGGCACGGCCCGCTTCGGCTACTGGGACGAGTCGAAGGTGCCGGGACTCATCAACCGCGACCTCGACCGCAACGGCTTCACCACCGACCGGTTCGGCGTGCTCCTGCTGGATCCGGAGACCCCGGGCCGGTTCACACAGGTCTATGTGGACACCGACAACGACGGCGACTTCCGGGATGAGCAGCCGCTGGCCGTGTTCCGGGAGGGCGGCGGCTGGGCCCGGCTGGGCCGGTACCGCAGCGGCGCCGCCGCCGAGCGGCAGCTGGCCTTCGTCGTAGCCGACATCGACCCCGCGGGCGGCTCGGTGCAGTTCGGCTTCGACAGCCTGGGGCATGGCACGCAGGTGGCCGGCGTGGCCGCCGCCCACGGCGAGGGCGGGCTGAACGGGGCCGCGCCGGGCGCGCAGTTGATGGCCCTGAAGGTGCTCAACTCCCAGGACAGCGGCAGCTGGTTCGCCGTGCGGGAGGCCATCGCCTACGCCGCCCGGCAGGGGGCACAGGTGATCAACGTGAGCCTGGGCGGCCTGGCCGTCTCCGCCACGTACGACTCCGAAGCCTCCGCCTGGCTCTCGCAGGTGGCCCGCCAGTACGGCGTGCTCATCCTGCTCGCGGCCGACAACTCGGGCCCGGGCCTCTCCAGCGGCGCCACGGTAGGCAGCGCCAATGAGTTGATGACCATCGGCGCCTACTACTCCCCCGAGATGTGGCAGCGCGACTACGGCTACACCGTGTCCGAGGAGACCGTCTGGTGGCGGTCGGGCATGGGGCCGCGGTCCGATGGCGCCTACATCCCCAGCCTGGTGGCGCCCGGCGGCAGCCCCGCCCCTTCGCCCCGGTGGCTGCACCCCGAGGGTTACACCACCGCGGTGGGCACCTCCATCGCCGTGCCGCACGTGGCCGGGGCGGCGGCCCTGATGTTGGAGGCGGCGCGGCGTGACGGCCTGCCGCAGGACGGCGGCAGCCTGAAGCGGGCCCTGGAATCGGGTGCCCGGGCGCTGGCCGGCCTGGAGCCCTACGAGCAGGGCAGCGGCCTGCTGGACGTGGGCGCGGCCTACGCCGCGCTGGGGCGGCTGCAGCCCGTGCCGGCCCTGACGACCGCCATGGCCGGGGGCGGTGAGGGGCTGCTGGCCCGGTCGTACCAGCCGGGCAGCGACGCCTTCGTGCTGACCAATCCCACTAACCGCCCGGTGCAGGTGGAGATCGCCAGCACGGCCGACTGGGTGAGGCCGGCCCTGCGCGCCGCCGTGATCCCGGCCGGGCAGAGCCGGGTGGTGAACCTGTCGCTCAACCCGCCGTCGGCGCCGGGGGTGCACAGTGCGTACGTGATCATCCGCGACCCGGATCAGGAAATCCCGATCATGCGGATCCCGGTCACCTACGTCCGGCCCCAGGTAACCGCCGAGGGTCCGGCCGCCTACCAGTGGTCCGACCAGCTCTCTCCGGCCCGCTACCGCCGCTTCTTCGTGGAGGTGAAGCCGGGCACGACGAAGATGGCGGTCTCGGCCCGGGTGGGCACGGGCGCCGACGGTGCGCCGCTGGGTGCCGTGCAGGTGCAGGTCTTCCGCCCGGACGGCTACCTGGTGTATCGCTCGGAGGAGATCGGCTTCCAGGGCCAGGGCCTCTCGGCGCGGTTCGAGACGCCTGACCCGGTGGCGGGCGTCTGGGAAGTGGTGGTGGTGGCGCTGCCCCGGGCGGCGGCCGCCGGCGATGTGACGCCGTACCAGCTGCAGGCGGAGCTGGGCGCGGTGGTCTCCGCACTGCCCCTGCGGTACGCACTGCCCACCGGAGACGAGGTGGCCGGCAGCGCGACGGTGCGCAACCCGGGCCTCGCCTTCACAGGCCGTGCGGTGGCCCACGGGCTCACGGAGCAGGACCTGAGCCTGCCCTGGCAGGTAGTGCGGCAGGTGGGCCGCATCGACGAGTTCACCCTGGCCACCGGCGCCGCCCGGCTGCGCCTGGAGATTGCGAACCTCCTGCCCGCCAGCGCCCGGGTGCGGCTCTGGCTCTACCGGTACGAGCGGGGCCAGGGCTGGCAGCCGTACTGGCAGGCCAGCAGCGGCTCGGGCGGCGGGCAGCACATCGAGCTGCAGAACGTTCCGCCGGGCTACTACCAGGTGTTCGTGCTCTACGACGGTGCAATCCCCCACGACCTGCTCTACCAGTACCGCCGCCTGGTGGCGGTGGAGGCGTTCGGCATCGGCTCCCGCGACCAGGTCGCCCGGCACGAGCGGAGCAGCACGTGGAACGTCCCGCTCACCTTCTACACGCCGGTCACCCCGGGCCGCTACCACGGGTACGTGATCCTGGTGGACGAGTCGACTGGGGAATCCCTGGCCTGGCTGCCCCTGGAGGCGACGGTGGGCCTGGGCGAAATCGAGGTGACCACCCGTGTCCCCCGGCTGGTGCGGAACCAGACCGGCACGGTGGTGCTGGAGCTCAGGGACAAGGCCACCGGGGAGCCGGTGGACGGTGTGGTCACCGTGGACGGGCGCCGCTACCGGAGCCGTGGCGGGCAGGTGACGGTGACGGTGAAGCCCGTGCTGTCGGTGCATACCCTGCAGGTTGAGGCAGACCTGCCGGGCTACCAGTTCTACACCGCAACGCTGCGGCTGCCGGTGCAGGACGCATGGCTCAGCCACCCCACCGGCACCGAGCCGGAGACGGAGTACGAGGCATGGCGCAGCCGGGCCGGCTGGCTCCTGGACCAGCGCCTGAGGAGGGAGGACTGAGCATGGAAGCGACCCTGCGAGTGCGCATGTCGGCCAAAGACGCCCACTACGGCGGAAACCTGGTGGACGGGGCCCGCATCCTGGGCCTCTTCGGCGACGTGGCGACGGAACTGCTCATCCGCCACGACGGCGACGAGGGGCTCTTCGTCGCTTACGACTCGGTGGTCTTCAAGGCGCCGGTCTTCGCCGGCGACTTCCTGGAGGTACGGGGGCGCATCACCCGCGTGGGCAACACCTCCCGGGGCATGTCCTTCCAGGCCTACAAGGTGATCGCCGCCGATCCGACGCCCGAGCAGCCTTCCCGGGCGCGGGTGCTGCCCGAGCCGGTGCTGGTGGCCGAAGCCTCCGGCACCTGCGTGGTACCGAAGCCGTTCCAGCGCGGGGCCGCCTCCGGGGAGGGCGGCGTCGGTGCGCCGGGCGGGGACGGCGGAAGGGGGTAGCCGCGGTGGAGAAGCTGATCATCACCGTGGCGCTGAACGGCGCCGAGGTCACCCGGGCCAAGAATCCGAACATCCCGTACACGCCCGAGGAGCTGGCCGAAGACGCCGCCCGCTGCCGGGACGCAGGCGCCGCAATGGTGCACGTGCACGGGCGGCTGCCCGACGGCACCCCGACCCAGGACGCGGGCGTCTACCAGCGGATCCTGGAGGCCATCCGGGCCCGAACCGACGTGATCGTGCAGGTCTCCACCGGCGGCGCGGTGGGTATGGGCGCGGAGGAACGGCTGGCGCCCGTGCGGCTGCGGCCGGAGATGGCGAGCCTCACCACCGGCACCGTGAACTTCGGCGACTCCGTCTTCAGCAACCCGCCGGACCTGATCGAGCAGTTCGCCCGCACGATGCGCGATTACGGCGTGGTGCCCGAGATCGAATGCTTCGATGTGGGGCACATTGATAACGCCCTTGCGCTGGTGAAGCGGGAGATTCTCACGCTGCCGCTCCATTTCGACTTCGTGATGGGCGTCTCGGGCGGCATCGCCCCCACGGTCCGCAACCTGGTGCACATGAGCGAGTCGCTTCCGCCCGGCTGCACCTGGTCGGTGGCGGGCATCGGACGGGCCCAGCTGCCCCTGGCCACTGTGGCCATCGTGATGGGCGGCCACGTGCGGGTGGGGTTGGAGGACAACCTTTACTATACCCGCGGGGTCCCGGCCACCAACGCGATGCTGGTAGAGCGCATCGTGCGCCTTGCGCGCGAGCTGGGCCGGGAGGTGGCCACGCCGGAAGAGGCCAGAAGGATATTGCGGTTGCCCCAGCGAAGGTCATAAAGGTTAACGATGGGCACTTGTACGGGACCGGTAGTGGCACCGAAGGGGGTGTGGCGATGGTGCTCATCCCGACCAGCGTGACGGTGGCGCTGCGCTGCCCGCAGTGCGGGCAGCTGGAGCTGGTGGAACTCTCACGCTTCGCGCTGGGGCAGGACGGGTCACAGCGGCTCACGTGCACCTGCGGCCGCCACCTGCTCACGGTGGGGGTGCGGCGCCGTCAGGTGTGGATGCAGGTGCCCTGCTACCTGTGCGACGGCACCCACTTCCAGTACTTCACCCCCGCGGAGTTCTGGAACCCGGCCCTCAAGCAGATCCTCTGCGCCGAGACCGACCTGCAGTTGGGCGTTCTGGGCGGCGAGGCGGCGGTGGTGGAGTACGTCCGCCCCGACATGAGCGACCTGGAGCGCATCCTGGACGATGCGGCCTTCGACGAGTTTTTCGACGAGCCGGCCATCATGTACCAGGTGCTGAACCAGGTGCAGGAGCTGAACGCCGAGGGCCATCTCCACTGCCGGTGCGGCAGCCGGGACATCCGGGTGAACGTGTTTCCGGACCGCCTGGAGCTCATCTGCGCGGACTGCGGGCGCGAGCGGTCGGTGCCGGCCACGTCGGAGCGTGACCTGGACCTGCTGCTCTGCGCGACCCACCTGGAGGTCGGCGGCGAGTCGCCGTCCCGGCGCAGCGGGCGCAAGAAGTGAGAGAGGAGCGTCGCCATGAAGCTGTTCATCGACACCGCCAACGTGGCTGAAATCCGTGAGGTGGCCTCCTGGGGCGTGCTGAGCGGCGTGACCACGAACCCGTCCCTGGTCGCCAAGGAAGGGCGCGACTTCATGCAGGTGTTGCGCGAGATCCTGGAGATCGTGGACGGCCCCATCAGCGCCGAGGTAGTGAGCCTCACGGCCGACGAGATGGTCGAGGAGGCAAAGCAGTACTACGAGCTGCACAAGAACATCGTGATCAAGCTGCCGGTGACGGCCGAGGGGCTCAAGGCCTGCAGCCGGCTGAGCGCCAAGGGCGTGCGCTGCAACATGACCCTGGTCTTCAGCCCGAACCAGGCTCTGCTCTGCGCCCGGGCCGGCGCCGCCTTCGTCTCGCCCTTCGTGGGGCGCCTCGACGACATCTCCACCGACGGCATCCAGCTGATCCGGGACATCGCCGAGATCTTCGATGTGCACGCCATCGAGACGGAGATCATCGCCGCCTCGATCCGCACGCCGGGGCAGGTGGTGGAGTGCGCCAAGGCGGGCGCCCACATCGCCACCATTCCGCCGAAGGTCTTCCAGCAGATGCTGAAGCACCCGCTTACCGACATCGGCATCGAGCGCTTCCTGAAGGACTGGGAGGCCGCCCGGGGCAAGGTGTAACCCTGCACTTGATGAGAGGCACACAGACCCCGCCGCCCGTAAGAGGAGCGGCGGGGTCCTGCGCGCTTGCGGCTCTTGCAGTGCAAGCGGTTTCCAGCCCTCCCCTGCCACCTTTCTACCAATAGATTCGGTCAATTCCGTCACGTGGCAGAATCTATAACGAGCCCGTCCCCCTCCCTAGTAGAATGGGAAGTGGAGTTCGCTGCTGCTCACGAAAGGGGAGGGAAGCGCAGTTGGAGAGGGAACTCGCAATGGATCTGGTCCGGATAACGGAAGCGGCGGCCCTGTCCTGTGCGCGGTGGATGGGGCGCGGCGACAAGAAACTGGCGGACCAGATGGCGGTGGACGCCATGCGGGCCGGCTTCGACACGGTGAACATCGACGGCGTGGTGGTGATCGGGGAGGGCGAGATGGACGAGGCGCCCATGCTCTACATCGGCGAGCAGGTGGGCGCCGGCGGCATCGCCGCCGACGTGGCGGTGGATCCCGTTGAAGGGACGAACCTGGTGGCCAAGGGACTGAACGGGGCGATCGCGGTGGTCGCACTGGCGCCCCGTGGGCACCTCCTGCACGCACCGGACATGTATATGGAAAAGATCGCGGTCGGCCCCAGCGCCCGGGGGTGCATTGACATCACCGCGTCCATCACCGCCAACCTGCGGTGGGTGGCCCGGGCCAAGGGGAAGGACGTGAGCGACCTGACGGTGGTGATCCTGGACCGGGACCGGCACCGGGCGATGATCCAGGAGTGCCGGGAGGCCGGCGCCCGCATCAAGCTGATCTCCGACGGGGACGTGGCCCCGGCGGTGGCGGCGGCGATTGAGGAGACCGGCGTGGACATGCTGCTCGGCATCGGCGGCGCGCCGGAAGGCGTGCTGGCCGCGGCGGCCCTCAAGTGTCTGGGCGGCGACATGCAGGCCCGGCTGAAGCCAATGAACGAGGAGGAGTACGCCCGCTGTAAGGCGATGGGCCTGAGCGACCCGAACCAGGTGCTGCTGCTGGACGACCTGGTGAAGGGCGACGACGTCTTCTTCGCCGCCACGGGCATCACCGATGGCGAGCTTCTGAGGGGCGTGCGCTACTCTGGCCAGAACCGGGCCCAGACGCACTCCATTGCCCTGCGGGGCAAGACCGGCACCCTGCGCTTTATTGAGGCCTATCACCAGCTGGACCGCAAGCCCGACTGGTACCGGCCCCGGCTGGCGGCCCGCTGAAGCATGATTCCCCCGCTCCTGGCATAGACCTGTCCCTGACGGGATGGGGGTGGACGGAACTTGGCACTGCGGTGGGCTTCACAGAAGCCGGAACCGGACGGGCGACGAGCGGGCGCATGGCTGCTGGCGCTCGTTCTGGTGCTGGGCGCCGGTTACCTGGGCTGGCTGCAGGCGGTACAGGGCAAGCCGGCCCCCCATGGCGGGCAGCGGGATGGGCGCCCGCCGGCCGAGGACCCGTACCCGCCGGCCCGGGGCGGTCTGCTCGCCGGTGGGGTGGCGCAGCTATCCACCGAAGTTTCCACAGCGATGTTCGACTTACCCACAATATCCACAGCCCGCTGTTGATAAATTTTCGTACAACATGGCATGAGTTACCGTAGGCAAAAGGACTATGCACTTCATGGTTAAGGCCATCTCATTTCTCGGACGCGGTCCGGAACCGCCGGCGGCATACCCGTCGTGGCGAATCATGTCGAAAAACGACGAGAACCCCGGGGAAGGTTCCCCGGGGTTCTCGCAGCTGACGGGTGCCGCCAGACCCGGACCGGCCGGTCAGTTGGTCGGCAGCAGCCGCAGCGCGCGGCCTGAGGTGTAGCCGGTGAAGTTGCGGCGCACCAGTTCCCCCCGCTGGTGGAGGGCCGACTGGTCGTCGTAGTGCGGGCTGAGGAAGTGGCCCGCCTGGCCGGGGGTCACGACGGAGCGGCTGTTGCCGGCGGGGTCCGCCAGGTCCACCACCTGTCGCCAGGGGGCGAAGGTGCGCACCATGCCGTCGGCCCCGAAGGACATGTTGCCCACCGTCACGCCGCTGCCGCCCACAGGGTAGCGGGAGGGGTTGAAGAGCCAGCCCAGCGGCGTCGCCGCCGCCCCCACCGGGTGGGGCGGCTGCAACCGGTGGTACTTGCCCCACGCCCAGCGGGAGGGGTCCTTCCCCTGCAGGGCGACGGCGCGGTCGACGGCTGCCAGGAAGGAGTCCACGGCCAGGCGGTCGAGCCCGCCCGCGGCCTCGACCCAGTCGTTCGGGCGGCCGGCGGCGGCGTCCAGCAGCGCCATGTCGGTCACGTTGCCCTTGTCGGCCATGCGGCGGTAGAGCGCCTCACCCATCAGCGGCTCGTAGAGCCGGCGCGTCAGCTCGTCCCACCAGAAGTGCCAGACGAGCGGGGCACCCTGGTCGGCGCTGTCCACCCGGTCCCACGCCTTCAGAAGCTCCAGGGCCGACCGGGCCGGCTCGGCGAGTTCCGCCCGCTCCACGGGCGGCAACAGCACCGGCAGCAGGGTGCGGGCGTGCAGGTTGGCGTAGTCTGCCTGCATGGCCTGCATGTCGTCCGCGGTGAGGTCGCCCTTCTTCTGCTCGATCATCTCCACGATGCGTATGGCCCGGTAGGGCTGGGACCAGGAATGGGTCAGGAAGTAGGGATAGGCGTCATCAATGACCTTGTTGTTGGCGGTGACGATGTATCCCTCCGGTGGGTTCACGGCCTCGGGCATCTCCTCGAAGGGGATGAAGCCGACCCATTCGTACTCGTCGGTCCAGCCCGGCACGGGCAGCAGGCCGTCGCCCTGGCGCCGGATGGGCACCAGCCCGCCGGCGCGGTAGGCAATGGTGCCGTCCACGTCGGCGTAGACGAAGTTCTGAGTGGGCACGTGGAACGATCGCAGGGCCTCCCGGAACTCCTCCCAGTCTCGCGCTTTCGGGAAGAGCAGCACGGCCTCCAGTTCAGGCGTGGGCATGTGGGCGGTCCACTTCAGGGCCAGGGCCTCCGCCGGACGGTTGTCGGGGTCGCCCACCACCTCCGAGATGATGGGTCCGTGCCGGGTGACCACCACCTCGAAGGGGACGGGGTCCTGCCCCTTCACCAGGATCAGTTCCCGGTGGACCGTTGCGTCCTCCCACCGGCCCATGTACTCGAACTGGTAGGGGTTGTCGGGGTTGCGCCGCTCGATGTAGAGGTCCTGCACGTCCGGATTGGTGTTGGTCACGCCCCAGGCGATGCGGTCGTTCTGCCCAATGACGATGCCGGGCGCGCCGGGGAACATCACGCCGTAGGCGTTGATTTGCCCTTCGATCACCAGGTGCTGCTCGTACCAGATGGACGGAGTGCGCGCGCCCAGGTGCGGGTCGTTGGCCAGCAGGGGTTTGCCGGTGCGGGTGAGGTCGCCGGCCACCACCCAGTTGTTGGAGCCCCGCCCCTCGTCGGGGACGGGCAGCAGGGCCAGCAGTTCGGGGAGGTCAAGGGTGGAGCCAGGCCGGGCGGCACCGAGCCGCGCACCACCGTCCACAGCGGCGCCGGCCAGGGAGCCGCCGGTCGTGGCGGCACCGTCTCGGTCAATGCCCGTTGCAGGCGCGGCGGCGGTCGGTGCGCCGGGGCCTACCGGGTCCGTCAACCCCTCCGGACGGTAGCGGATCATGGTGATACCGTCTTCGGGATAGACGGGCATGAGCTGGTTCGCCAGGTCCTCGCCCACCTGGTTGCGCAGCTGTAGCCGGTAGACTTCCGCGGCGAAGTTGCCGCCCAGGTCGTAGGCCATGAGCTTGCCGATGAGAGCCGAGTCGACGGGCGTCCACGGCTCGGGCTTGTACCCGAGCAGGGTGAACTCCACGGGCAGGCGGTTCTGGGCGGTGGCCTCGGCGATGAACGCGTTCACGCCAGCGGCGTATGCCTCGAGCAGTTCCATGGCCCAAGGGCTGTAGGATTGCACCGAAACCTCGGCGGCCCGCCGCAGGTTCAGGGCCCGGAAGAGCTTGTCCGACTCCAGCTGGCTCGGGCCGATCACCTCGGCCAGGCGGCCGGCCGCGGCCCGCCGGGTCAGATCCATCTGGAAGAGCCGGTCCTGGGCTACCACGTAGCCCTGGGCCATGTAAAGGTCGTGTTCGTTTTGGGCCACGATGTGGGGCACGCCCCACTCGTCCCGGTACACCGTGACCGGCGCGCGCAGCCCGGGCAGCTGGAGCTCGCCGCGGGTAACGGGCAGGCTCCGCCTGGCGAAGGCGTAGCCGCCCGCCAGGGCGACCAGCAGCACCGCCACCAGGGCCAGCGCCGTGTAGCCCAACCATCGGGCCAGTCTGCGCGCCGCTGTGCGCGGCCGGCGCGCTCTCTGTGGTGTGACAGCCATAATTCAACCCCCACACAGCGAATGGTGGGGGTTGTATTCGACGCGATTTTCCCATCTACCTGTAAACTCTGATGGTTACGATGGGGACGAAGGAGGCACCAGGCGTAACTCGACGCCGCCGCTCCCCGTCGCGATCGGCGCCAGTTCACCCCGCAGCCACGGCGCCACGTGGTCTGCGCCCGCCGGGTCCAGGGGGTGGCTGCCCGCACCGGGAGCCAGGATGGCGGCGGAGTCGCCCGGGGGGCCGAGGTCGTCGAGGCGCCGGTAGGTGGTGGCGGTGTGGACCCCGTTCACCCCGGCCGGGTCCGGGCCGCTGCGGTTCACGGTTGCGGGGCCGCCGCCCAGCGGATAAGGGCCCTGGTCGACCAGGGGAGCCAGCGCCGGCAGCGCCTGGCTGAGGCTGTGGCGGAAGCGTACCCGGTGCTCGCGGCCCCAGGCCCACGCCTCGGGCCGGTGCCCCTGCCGGGCCGCCAGATAGGCCACCGCCCGCCGGAAGGCCCGCAGGGCCACGCGCGGCAGCCCCAGGTCGCCCTCCAGCGTGAGCCACGGGTTCTCCTCACCCGACAGGGTCCGAAGGAGCAGCCGGTCTGCCGCCTCCAGGCCGCCCCGCGCCGCGACGAACCGGTTGAACAGGGTGAGGCCCATGCGGGGACGGAAGGCGTCTTCCACCAGGTTGAAGTACCACTGCTCCCACAGGCAGGCCGCCCCCGACCCGGCCGGCTCGTCCTGCTGCCAGTCCGAGAGCAGGAGAAGTGCCTGCTTTTCCAGCTTGGAGAGGCTCTCGTTGTGCAGGCCCTGGCGCAGGCCCTCCTGCATGGCCTGAAGCAAGGGCTGCAGCAGCAGCCGGGCCTGCAGGCTCACCTCGTCCGCGGCGAGCGGCGCCATCCGCTCCAGGTTCCAGTCGGCCCGGGCCTCCAGGACCTCCCGGATGCGGCGGGCGGCGTACCGGGAAGGGCATGCCACGGCGACGCCGCCGGGCGGGTTCACCTCTTCCTGCAGGACGGGGCCGGTCTCCAGCCGGGCGACGGTGCCGTCGGTCCCGGCGTAAACGGCGGCGAGCCCCGGGGCGGTCCACCCGGACAGGGCGGCCCGGAAGTCGGCGTACCCGTGCGCCTGGCAGAGGCTCACCAGGACGGCCGCCTCCGCCGCGGGCCGGAGCACGGGGCAGCGCAGCACGAGCCGGCCGGCCGGACCTTCGGCCAGGACGGGGCCCGTCTCGGTCTCCGCCACGGTGTGGGCGACCGGCTCCGCCCGGCCCCGCACCCGGATGGGCGCATCAAACTGCTGCGGCGCCGGCCCGTCCGGGGGTTCGGTGACCAGGTCTGCCCCCTCGGTGCCCGACGGGGCGAGGCCCCAGGCGAACTGGGATGAGCGGCCCGCCATGAGCCCCGGCAGGCCGGCGAGGGCCACGCCCTCCAGGCGGGCCCCGCCCGGGCCGGAGAGCACGACCGGGTGGAGCGGCGAGGGGGCCACAGGCGCCGTCTCCAGGATGCAGCCGGAAAGGGGGAAGCCCGCTGCCGCGCGGTCAGGGCCGACCGCCCAGGCGGCGCCGCCGGCGACGGTCTGAGGCGAGCAGGCGGCTACGTCGCACAGGTCGGCCAGTGTCGGAAACGGCGCGAGGTCCGGTCCAGCGTCGCCCCAGAGCGCTGCAGCCGCCTCGGGCCCGGCCACCTGGGCAACCTGGGCCCGCACGAGTGCGCCGGAGAGCGGCGAGGTGAACTCGAGTGCCAGCAGCTTGCCCACGGCCACCGAGTCTTCCGCCCGCCAGGGCTCGGGCCGCAGCCGCGCCACGGCGAACTCCGGGGGCAGGCGGCCCTCCGCGATGAAGGCATTCACGCCGGCGGCGTAGGCTTCCAGGCAGGCGCGGACATCGGGCGGGCAGGCGGCGAGGGCCTGCCCGGCCAGCCGCTGGAGGCCCAAGGTGCGCATGAGGCGGTCGCGGGCCAAGGACGGCTCGCCGTGGACCTCGGCGAGGCGGCCGGCAGCCGTGCGCCGCGCCATCTCCATCTGCCAGAGCCGGTCCCTGGCGGCGATGTACCCCTGGGCCAGGAAGAGGTCGTGCCAGTTCTGGGCGGTGATGTGAGGCGTGCCGTGCCGATCGCGTCGGATCACCACCGGTGCGCGCAGGCCGGCAACGGTCACCGCCCCCTGCTGCCGCGGGCGGTGGCGCTGCAGGAAAAGCAGGGCCGTGGCGGCGGCCGCCCCCACTACCAACGCGAGGACGGCCTGGGCCGCAGTGCGGGTCGCCAGCGCCAGGGTCACGAGCGCAACCAGGAGGGCGCCGGCGTAAGCAAACAGACGGAGCAAGGGTTCACCCCCGCAAGCATCAGATCGCAAAAGGCTGCACAAGGGGTTTGATGATCAGGGGGCATTCTCCTGCTGGGGTCGTTGCAACCCTCAAATCGCGCGTGTTATAATACGTCGGTACGACTCCGTCTTCGTAGACCGGCGCCCTGAAAGCAGCTGCAACTGCTCCACCGGGTGCACCGGTAACGGCGTCGGGTTCGAAGCCATAGTAAAGGAGTTTGGGAGAGCATGAAGCCAGGAATCCATCCGAAGACCGAAAAGGCGACCATCACCTGCGGCTGCGGCGCCACGTATGAACTGCTCTCCACCAAGAAGAACATCCGGGTGGAGATCTGCGCCAACTGCCATCCGTTCTACACCGGCACGCGGCAGCAGCGCGTGGAGGCTGGCTCCCGTATCGACCGGTTCAGGAAGAAGTACGGCCGGTAGTCCGCAGATGGGGAGAAGCAAAGCAGAGCCAGCGCGCTCTGCTTTCTTCGTCAGATTGAGAGGGGGGAGCCCGCAGTGAGCGTCCAGCGTGGGGTGTACGGCGGACAGGCCGTGATCGAGGGGGTCATGATGCGCGGGCCGAAGTGGATGGCGATCGCCGTCCGTCGTCCCGACGGGGATATCGCCATCCACCGGGAGGAAGTCCAGTCCCTGACGCAGCGCTACCCGTTGCTGCGGCTGCCGCTCCTGCGGGGCGTGGTGGCCATGTGGGAGGCCCTCTCCCTCGGCATCAGCGCGCTGATGTTCTCGGCCAACCAGGCCATGCCCGACGACGAGCAGCTGAGCAAGGGCGAGATGACCCTGACGACCGCCGTGGGTATCGTGGTGGCCATCGCCCTGTTCGTCGTCGCACCCACGCTGCTCACCAACTACGTGAAGGCGCTCTCTGCCAGTGCGCTGCTCACCCACGTGGTCGAGGGGGGCATCCGGCTCGCGCTGTTCATCGGCTACCTGGTGGGGATCTCGCTCATGAAGGAGATCCAGCGGGTGTTCCAGTACCACGGGGCCGAGCACAAGGTGATCAACGCCTACGAGGCGGGCGAGGAGCTGACCGTGGAGAACGTGAGGCGCTATTCCCGGGAGCACAAGCGCTGCGGCACCAGCTTCCTGCTTTACGTTGTGGTTATTTCCATCCTGATCTTCTCTATCGTCAGCGTGGAGAACGTGTGGCTGCGTATCGTCGCGCGCATCGGCATGCTGCCGCTGGTGGCCGGCGTGGCCTACGAGTGGATCCGCCTGGCGGGGCGCTCCGACAGCCCCCTGGTGAACGCCCTGAGCCGGCCCGGCATGTGGCTGCAGGGGCTCACCACGCGCGAGCCCGACGACAGCCAGCTGGAGGTGGCCATCGCTTCCTTCGAGACCGCCCGGGGCCACGGCCTGCCGGGTTAGCGTCGCGCTTCACGGGGCACGGGGACGCCCGCGCCCCTTTTCCATGCCCTGAATTCGCACACGCGAGGTGAAACCCGATGGATGCCCGCATGAGAGAGAAGCTGGAGGGCGTCGTTGATCGTTATGAAGACCTCACCTACAAGCTGGGCGACCCGGCGGTGATCGGCAACCCGTCGGAGTACCAGCAGGTGGCGCGCGAGCACAACCGGCTCGGCCCGGTGGTGGAGAAGTTCCGGGAGTACGAAAAGACCGAGCGGGACATCCAGGACGTGCTCGACCTGCTCGACGGCCACCTGGAGTCTGAGGAGCGCGCCCTCTTCAACCAGGAGCTGAAAGAGTTGAAGGAGCGACTGGAGAAGCTGCAGGAGGAGTTGCGCGTCCTGCTCTTGCCCCGCGACCCCAACGACGACAAGAACGTGATCATGGAGATCCGCGCCGGGGCCGGCGGCGACGAGGCCTCGCTGTTTGCGGCGGAGCTCTTCCGCATGTACACCCGCCTCGCCGAGCGCCACAAGTGGAAGACCGAGGTCATCTCCATCAGTGAGAATGAGGCCGGGGGGATCAAGGAGGTGCTCTTCCAGATCAACGCTGAGGGCGCCTACTCCCGCCTGAAGTACGAGGGCGGGGTCCACCGGGTGCAGCGGGTGCCGGTCACCGAGTCGCAGGGGCGCATCCACACCTCCACCGTCACGGTGGCCGTGATGCCGGAGGCGGAGGAAATCGACGTCGAGATCAAGCCGGAGGACCTGAAGATCGAGGTGCAGCGGGCGGGCGGCGCCGGCGGCCAGCACGTGAACAAAACCGAGTCGGCCGTGCGCATGACCCACCTGCCCACGGGCATCGTGGTCTACTGCGCCGATGAGCGGTCGCAGATGCAGAACCGGGAGAAGGCCCTGCGGGTGCTGCGGACCCGGGTCTACGACTACTACCGCCAGCAGGCCAAGAGCGCCGAGGAAGAGAAGCGCCGGGCGCAGGTGGGAACGGGCGAGCGCGCGGAGAAGATTCGCACGTACAACTTCCCGCAGGACCGCGTGACCGACCACCGCATCGGCCTTACGGTGCACAACATCGCCGCGATCATGGACGGAGAACTGGACGAGATCATCGACGCGCTGGCCCAGCACGAGCAGGCGTCGCGGCTGCAGGGCGAGGAGGCCTGACCAGCCGTGGCGAAGCGGCGTTCCGTCGGCGAGGCGCTGGCCGGGGCCCGGCAGCGCCTCCGGGCGGCCGGCGTTGACGGCGCCGACCGGGAGGCCGCCTGGCTCCTGGCGCACGTGCTCGGCTGCTCCGCGGGGGCGCTGCTGGCCGGGCGGGACGAGCCGCTGCCGCAGGAGGCGGACGAAGCCTACGCGGCGCTGGTGGCGCGCCGGGAGCGGCGGGAACCCCTGCAGTACATCCTCGGCACCGAGGAGTTCATGGGGCTCACGTTCCGGGTGACCCCGGCGGTGCTCATCCCCCGCCTGGACACCGCCGTGCTGGTGGAGCAGGCGGTGGCCCGCCTGGCGGGGCGGGGGCCGGTGCGGGTGGCGGACGTGGGCACGGGCAGCGGGGCGATCGCCGTCGCCGTGGCCCACCGGCTGCCCGCGGCCCGGGTGGTGGCCGTGGACGTGAGCCCTTCCGCACTGGCCGTGGCCGCCGAGAACGCCCGCCTGAACGGCGTGGCCGACCGGGTGGAGCTGCGGCAGGGCGACCTGCTGGAGCCGCTCAGGGCAGATGCGCCGGCTGCGGCCGGGATTGGTGCCGACGACGTCTGGTTCGATGCGATCCTGTCCAACCCGCCCTACATCAGTGAGCCGGAACTGGAGGGGCTGATGCCCGAGGTGCGGGACTGGGAGCCGCGCCTTGCCCTCGCAGCCGGACCAGACGGCCTGATCTTCTACCGCCGGCTTGCGGCGGAGGCGCCGGCCTTTCTGCGTCCGGGCGGCTTCCTGGGCGTCGAGGTGGGGGCGGGTCAGGCCGGAGCCGTGGCCGGGCTGTTCCGGGCGGCGGGGTTCGTCGGCATCACCGTCCATGCGGATACCGCCGGCGTTGATCGCGCCGTCTTCGGGAGCGTTGCACCGTAGTGTGCGGCGCTCTTTCGTTGTGCGCGCCTCACCTGCCACACTTTCCCACGAGGGGCGGAAGGGTCGACATCGCATGCTAACTTCGCGACCACGCGCATAGGAAAGCGGGCAGGAAATGGCGCGTTTGACCCCGAAGTCTAACGAGATTCAAGGCTACCGACTGGGGAGGGTGGAACGTGGAGCGGAAGGTAGCGGGTACGCGAGTGCTGCAGGTGGATTCGGCCGAACCGGACCCGGCGGCTATCAGCGAGGCCGCTGCGCTCCTGCGCGCGGGCGACGTGGTCGCCTTCCCCACGGAGACCGTCTATGGGCTGGGCGCCAGCGCGCTGGACGGCCAGGCGGTGCGGCGGATCTACGCCGCCAAGGGCCGGCCTTCGGACAACCCGCTGATTGTACATGTGGCCGACCGGGCGCAGCTTGCAGACGTGGTGGCCTCGGTGCCGCCCGCGGCCGAGCGGCTGATGGACCTTTACTGGCCCGGCCCGCTGACGCTGGTGATGCCCAAGGGTCCCAAGGTGGCCCCTGAAGTCACCTGCGGCCTGGACACGGTGGGTGTGCGCATGCCTGACCATCCGGTGGCGCAGGCTCTCATCCGGGCGGCGGGTGTTCCGATCGCCGCACCCAGCGCCAACCGCTCGGGCCGGCCGAGCCCCACCACGGCCGAGCACGTGGTGGAGGATCTGGCCGACCGCATCCCGCTGGTGCTCGACGCCGGCGAGACCGGCGTGGGCGTGGAGTCCACCGTGCTGGACGTGACCGGCGACCCGCCGGTGCTCCTGCGGCCGGGCGGCGTGACCCTGGAGGAGCTCGAGGCGGCGATCGGCCACGTGGAGGTCGCCCCCGCAGTGCTGGGTGCTGACCCGGGCGAGCGCCCGCGCTCGCCGGGCATGAAGTACAAGCATTACGCCCCGCGGGCCCCCCTGATTCTGGTGGACGGCCCCGTGATCCAGATGCAGAACAAGATCCGCGACCTCGCCATGGAGTATCTGGAGGAGGGGAAGCGGGTCGGCATCCTCTGCAGCGCCGAGAGCCGGGGCGTGTACGTGGCGCCGGTGATCCTGGAGTATGGCTCGCGGGCAGACCTGAGCGGTGTGGCCAGCGACCTGTTTGCCGCCCTGCGCGCGTTCGACCGGCACGGGGTGGATGTGATTCTGGCCGAGGGCGTGCCGGAGACCGGCATGGGCCTGGCCATCATGAACCGGCTGCGCCGTGCGGCCGGGGGGCGGGTGATCCGGGTATGAGGGTGCAGCGGGTGCTGCTGGTCTGTTCCGGCAACACCTGCCGCAGCCCGATGGCGGCGGCCCTCCTCGCCGAGTTCTGGCGCAAGGCAGACCCCGGCTGGGCGCTCACCGTCGAATCGGCGGGCACCGGGGCCTTCCCGGGGTTGCCCGCCAGCCCCCATGCGGTGACCGTGATGCAGGAGCGGGGCATCGACCTCAGCGGCCACCGGTCCCGCCCGGTGCAGAGCCTCGACGGGTATGACCTGGTGCTCACGATGACTCGCGGCCACCGCGATGCGCTGCGGAACCGCTTCCCGGACGCGGCCGGCCGGATCTTCAGCCTGGGCGAGTACGCCGGGACGGGGGAGGACGTGCCCGACCCGTTCGGCGGCTCGCTGGAGGCCTATCAGAAGACCGCCGCGGCGCTGGAGCGGCTGCTGCCGGCGGTGGTGGATCGAATTCGCGCGGAAGGGAGTACGCAGCATGAAAGTAGCAGTGGGATCTGATCATGGCGGTCTCGACCTGAAAGAGACCGTCATTTCCGTGCTCAGGTCTCTGGGTCACGAGGTGGACGACCTGGGGACTTACGACAGGAACTCGTGCGACTACCCCGATTACGCGCAGAAGGTGGCGGAGGGCGTGGCCGCCGGGCGCTACGACCGCGGCGTCCTGATCTGCGGCACGGGCCTGGGCATGTCCATCGCCGCCAACAAGGTCCCCGGAATTCGGGCGGCCGTCTGCAACGAGATCTACATGGCCCGGATGGCCCGCGCCCACAACGACGCCAACGTGCTTTGCCTGGGGGCGCGGGTGGTGGGCCCCGGCGTGGCCGAGGAAATCGTGCGGACCTTTTTCACCGTCGAACATGAGGGCGGCCGTCACGCCCGGCGGGTGGAGAAGATCCGCCTCCTGGAGCGCCGGTAGGGGGCCCTACCATGGTGGACGAGCAGTTCCTGCAGACCGTGCGGGCTCAGACCCGCGCCGCCGTGGACGAGCTGCTCTCGGCCGCCGGGCTCTCCCCCGGGCAGGTACTGGTGGTGGGCTGTTCCACCAGCGAGATCCTCGGAAAGCGCATCGGCACCGCCGGCAGCGAGGCGGTGGCGGAGGCGGTTCTGGAGCCGCTGTGGGAGGCGTGCAGCGGGGCGGGCGTCTACCTGGCCTGCCAGTGCTGTGAGCACCTGAACCGGGCGCTGGTGGTGCCCGCAGCCGCGGCCGAGCGATACGGCTGGGAGCGGGTATGGGTCGTCCCGGTGCCGCAGGCGGGCGGGGCGTTCGCCGCCCGGGCGATGCGCCGGCTGCCGGATGCGGTGGTGGTGGAGGAGATCGCGGCCCATGCGGGCCTCGACATCGGCCTGACCATGATCGGCATGCACCTCCGCCGCGTGGCCGTGCCGGTGCGGCTCCAGACCGCCATGATCGGACAGGCCCGGGTAATCGCCGCCCGGACCCGCCCGAAGCTGATCGGCGGGGCCCGTGCGGTTTACGAGATGGAGTCCAAGTAAGGGAGAGAGCGCCATGTCCAGGGTTGTCGTCATTGACCATCCGCTGATCCAGCACAAGCTCAGTATCATCCGCGACAAGGAGACGGGCCCCAAGGAGTTTCGCGAGCTGGTCAACGAGGTGGCCATGCTGATGGCCTACGAGGTGACCCGGGACCTGCCTACCGAGGAGGTGGAGGTGGAGACGCCGATCGCCCGGGCGAAGTGCCGCCGGCTCGCCGGGGAGAAGATCGGGCTGGTCCCCATCCTGCGGGCCGGGCTCGGCATGGTGCAGGGCATCCTGAACCTCTACCCGACCGCCCGGGTGGGCCACATCGGCCTCTACCGCGACCCCGAGACGCTCCGTCCCGTCGAGTACTACTGCAAGCTTCCCCCCGACCTGAATGAGCGCGAGCTCATCGTGGTCGACCCGATGCTGGCCACCGGCGGCTCGGTGGTGGCGGCCATCGACCTGATCAAGCGCAGGGGTGGCCAGAAGATCAAGCTGCTCTGCCTGATTGCCGCTCCCGAGGGGGTGAGGGCGGTGCAGGAGGCGCACCCGGACGTGGACATCTTCATCGCTGCCCTCGACGAACGGTTGAACGAACACGCCTACATCGTGCCCGGCCTCGGCGACGCCGGTGACCGGCTTTTCGGAACGAAGTAGGAGGAATGGCCATGGCACGGCCCGGCTGGGACGAGTACTTCATGGAACTGGCGCAGGTGGTGGCGAAGCGTTCGACCTGCAACCGCCGGGCGGTGGGCGCCGTCTTAGTAAGGGACAAGCGGATCCTTACCACCGGCTACAACGGGTCGCCGCCCGGGCTGCCCCACTGCACAGACGTGGGCTGCCTGATCGTGGACGGACACTGCGTGCGGGCCATCCATGCGGAGCAGAACGCGATCATCCAGGCGGCGCTGCACGGCATCGACCTGCGGGGCGCCACCTGCTATGTGACCAGCAGTCCGTGCGTCCACTGCGCCAAGATGCTGATCGCCGCCGGCATCAAGCGCATCGTGTACCTGGACAGCTACACCGAGCAGATCGGGCTGGAGATGGCCCGGCAGGCCGGCGTGGTGATGGAACGCTTCCAACCTTCCAACCCCTGTTGACCTTTACACGCTGTTCCTTTGCGCTTAGAATAACAAGCGTCCGGTCCCGGCATTATGTAGTCTGGTACGCTGCTGAGCCGGTGTAGGAGTTGAGCGGAATGTTGATGAAAGCAGGCCTCGCGTTTGGGTTGGCGCTTGTGGGCGCGCTCTTGCTCACGCCCCTGATGCGCCGGCTGGCACTGCGGGCCGGCATCGTGGCGCCGGTAGTGGCCAGAAGCGTACACACGGAGCCGAAGCCTTTCCTTGGCGGCCTGGCGATGTACGCCGCGTTCGCCCTTGCGGTCATCGCAGGCGGGGGACTGAGCGATCCGCAGGTGGTGGGGATCCTGGTCTGCGGCGGCCTGATTACCCTGTTGGGTCTGTGGGACGACCGAAAGCCCATGCGGCCCCGGACGAAGTTCCTGGGCCAGGTGCTGATCGCCGCACTGCTGGTCTACGTCCCGGTCTGGCAGCTCCAGGTGCACGCCATCTACAGCCCGCTGGGCGACCGGTGGGTCCACTTCGGACCGCTGGCCGGACCGCTGACGATCATCTGGATCGTGTCTTTCGTGAACGTGATGAATTTCATCGACGGGCTGGACGGGCTGGCGGCCGGCATCTCCACCATCGCGGCGCTCACGCTGCTGGTGGTCTCGTTCCAGCAGTCCCAGGCGGTGGCCATCCTGCTCTCGGCGGCGCTGGCGGGCGCGGCCATCGGGTTCCTGCGGTACAACTTCAACCCGGCGAAGATCTTCATGGGCGACGCCGGCTCGATGTTCCTGGGGCTCACGCTCGCCGCCATCTCGGTGGACGGCGTGATGAAGAGCGCCCTCGCCGTTTCGGTGCTGGTGCCGGTGCTGGCGCTGGCGGTGCCCATCTTCGACACGGCCTTCGCCATCGTGCGGAGGCTGGCGGGCGGGCGCCCCATCGGACAGGCCGACAAGGACCACCTGCACCACCGGCTGCTCCGGCTGGGCCTCTCCCACCGCAACACGGTGCTGGTCATGTGGGCCCTCTCGGCGGCGCTGGGCCTCTCGGCGGTGGCCGTGACGGAGGTCAACTTCGCCGAGGCGATGGTGATCGTGGGCCTGGTGCTGGCGGCGGTGTTTGCAGGCGCCCGCCGGCTGGGGCTCCTGGCGGTCTCCACGCCCAAGGAAAAGCATTCGGGACGTTGACGATGGGCAGATTGGGAGGGTAAGAGGATAACCTCTTGCCCTCTTTTTGGGTGCGCGCTCCAATTTTTGATTTTGTGAGGAGGAAAAACCGTGGCTGCACGCCGAAAGGTGATGACGATCTTTGGCTCCCGGCCGGAGGGCATCAAGATGGCGCCGGTGATTCAGGAGCTCCGCCGCCACCCCGACTGGTTCGAGACGGTGGTGGTCTCCACCGGACAGCACCGGGAGCAGCTCGACCAGGTGTTCACGGCGTTCGGGTTTGAGGCCGACCGCGACCTGGCGATCATGCAGCCGCGGCAGACGCTGACCGACATCATGGTGCGGGCCCTCTCGGGCCTGGATGCGCTGCTGGCGGAGGAGCGCCCGGACCTGGTGCTGGTCCACGGAGACACCAGCACCACCGCCGCCGGCGCGCTGGCGGCTTTCTACCATAAGATTCCCGTCGGCCACGTGGAGGCGGGGCTGCGCACCTTCGACAAGTACAACCCGTACCCCGAGGAGATTAACCGGCGCATCGCGGGGATTATCGCCGACATTCAGTTCGCGCCCACGCCCCGGGCCCGGGAGCACCTGATCGCCGAGCACATTGACCCCGAGACCATCTTCGTCACCGGGCAGACGGGGGTGGACGCCGCCCTGACGGTGCTAAGCCAGCCGCACACCTTCAGCGTGCCGGCCCTGCGGGACATCGACTTCGACCGGTACCGGGTGGTGGTGATGACGGCCCACCGGCGGGAGAACCTGGGCGAGCCGATGCGCAACATGTTCCGGGCGGTGCGCGACCTGGTGGACCGGTTCCCCGACGTGCTCCTGGTCTACGCCGTGCACCTCAACCCGGCGGTGCGGGAACTGGCCTGGCCGATCCTGGGCGGCCACCCGCGCATTCTGCTCCTCGACCCGCTGCCGTACCCTGACATGATCCACCTCGCCGCCCGCTCCTACATGGCGATGACCGACTCCGGCGGCATCCAGGAGGAGACGCCGTCGATGGGCGTGCCTCACGTGCTGATGCGGGAGACCACCGAGCGGCCCGAGGCGCTGGAGGCCGGGGTGATCCTGCTCTCCGGCACCAGCTACGAGGGCGTCTACGCTGCCGGGGAGCGGCTGCTGACGGACCGGGCGCTCTACCAGCGGATGGCCCGGGCCCAGAACCCCTTCGGCGACGGCCGGGCGAGCCGGCGCATCGCCGAGTACCTGGGCTGGCGCTTCGGCTTTCTGCCGGAGAAGCCGGCGCCGTTTGACCCGCACCGGCCCCGGGCGGAGGGCTGAGCGGCGGGGCGTGGCGACGGGTCCGTCAAAAGGGCTACTCCTTATGCCCTGGTGTTATCGTGACCCTAAACACTTGGAATAGTAGCGACAAAGGCACTACAGACCTTTTTTCCTTGTCTTTTCTAGGGGCCTTTAGTATAATCCGCTTTGGGGATTTTAGCGGATGGTAGCGGAGGAGGGAGCGCCCAGGGTGTCACGCAGGTCCCGGCGCCCGTCACCGTACTTCCTCGTGGCCTTTGATTTCGGCTATACGCTGCTGGCCGCTGTGGTCCTGTTTGGCGGCCTCGGCTGGTGGCTGGACGGCCGGGTGGGCACCGCTCCGCTCTTTCTGATTGCCGGAATCCTCCTCGGACTGGCTGTCGCGTTCAGCAGCCTGCTCCGGCGGTTGAACGCCATGGCGAAGGCGGAGCAGGCGCAAGCAGATCGGGACACACCAGGGGACGAGGCTCGGCCCTGACCCCGCGGAGGGGGCGGGTCCACGTGGCATGGAACCTCCTGCTTGGTATTCTGTACGGCTCCTTGTGGGGCATCATCGGCAATCTGCTCCTGTTCCGCAAAATGGCCAACAACCGCACAGCGGGTTACGATTCACTGCGCGGCATTGGCATTGTTTTTTTTGTTCGCTACCTGGTCGACGCCCTCGCACTGGTCATGTTCTACCTCATGCTGCGAAGCGGGGAGGCCCTGGTGGCCGCCGGACTGTCGATCACGGTAGCGGCGCAGGTTTCGCTCTTCGCCGTTTACGCGCGGAAGGGGGGGAAGTTTGAGTGACGACGCTCCTGTTCAGCCTGGCCGCCACCGGTGGGGAGCGCGAGTTCCACATCCACCAGCCGCAGAAGCTGGGTTGGCTGGAGGATGTACTCGGCGGATACTTCGAGATCAACAATATGATCATCACGCAGTGGGTGATCATTGCGGTTCTCCTGATTGTGGCTTTCGTGATCAACCGGGCGGTGCTGACCGGCCGCAATACCCGATTGCGCGGCGCCATGGAGCTGCTGCTGGACTTCCTGGAGGGCTGGTACGCGTCCTTCATCGGCAGCCGTCAGTACGCGCGCCAGTACATGCCGCTGCTGGGCACGCTGTTCCTGTTCATCATCACGTCGAACTACCTGGGCATCGTGCCCACCGTCGGCTACGGCCTCTTCGCCCCCACGGGGCGCTGGGGCACCACGCTCGGCCTCGCCATCGTGGTGGCCATCGCCGTGCAGGTCATCGCCATCCGAAACCTCGGCGGCTGGGGGTGGGTGAAGCACCTGCTCCACCTCGGTCCCCTGTCGATCCTCGAGGAGTTCGTGCGCCCGTTCTCGCTGTCGCTCCGTCTCTTCGGCAACATCTTCGGTGAGGAGACGCTGCTGGCCGTGATCGTCTTCCTGGTGCCGATGCTCGCACCCATTCCCATCTACCTGCTCAGCCTGATCTTCGGCGCCATTCAGGCCATCGTCTTCACCACGCTGACCGCCATCTACATCGGCGGCGTGCTGGAGGCTCATGGCGCCCACGGCCACGAGCATACGCCGGAGGGCGAGGCGCATCCGCAGCCTGCTCCCGCACAGTAAGGCGCCGGATGGGCCCGGTCCTGCCCGCCGTGGCAGCGCTGAGCACAGTCCCGGGCTGCGTGCGGCTGGGCAGTGTCGTGAAAGATTTCGCTTTCCTCCCCCTCTAGGGAAGGCGCTCCCTTCCTTTGCCTCTGGGAGGATTGACTAAGAGGGCGCTCTGGCCCGCAGCTTGAAGACACTCTCTCGTTAGAAGGAGGGGAACCCGCATCATGACTCCGGTTGCATGGCTCGCTTTGGCCGCCGCCGTCAGCATCGCGATCTGCGCGATCCCCGCGGCGATGGCTCAGGGTAAGGCGACCGCCGCCGCGATGGACGCCATCTGGCGGCAGCCCGAGGCCGCCGGCGACGTCCGTGGCTCGCTGCTCGTCTCCCTGGCCCTGATGGAAGCCATCGCTATCTACGGTCTGCTGACCGCCATCCTGATCATCTTCATCCTTGGCGGCAAGCTCTAGGCTCGAAGTGGGGCGACCCGGGGCTAGTCACCTCTGGTCGCCCCCTACTAGAGAGGGGGGGAACCCTTTTTGGACCTCTTCTTGTTGACGCTCGCAGAGAGCGGGACCATTAACATCTTCCCCGAGCCAAACGAACTGATCTGGACGATCATTGACTTCACCATCCTCCTGGTGGGCATGTACTTGCTCCTGTACAAGCCGCTACTGGGCGCCATTCAGGCTCGCGAGGATGAGATCAACAACAACCTCAAGAAGGCGGCCGAGGACCGCGCGGAGGCCGAGCGCCTGCGCCGCGAGTTCGAGGCTCAGATGGCCAACGCCCAGCGTGAGGCGCAGGAGATTATCAACAAGGCCGTGAAGAACGCCACGGCCGTCAAGGAGCAGATCGAGGCCGACGCTCGGGCCAGGGCGGCGGAACTCCTGGAGAACGCCACCAAGACCATTGAGCGGGAGAAGGCGAAGGCCCTGTCGGAGCTGCGGCTGGAGGTGGCCAACCTCGCGGTGGCGGTGGCAGGCAAGGTTATCGAGAAGAACCTCGACACCGAGGAGCAGCGGCGGCTCGCCGATAGCTTCGTGGCAGAGGTGACGAAGCACTGATGTTGAGCCAGGCCGTTTCCCGGCGTTACGCCAAGGCCCTCTTCGACCTGGCCCAGGAGAAGGGGCTGCTCGACCAGGTTGCCCGCGAATTTGGCTATGTGGTTCAGATGATTGAAACACAGCCCCACCTGCGGGCGTTCATGAACGACGTGATGATCTCGCCCCCGAAGAAGCGCGAGGTGCTGAGCCGCGTCTTCGACGGCAAGATCTCCCCGCTGGTGCGGAACTTCCTCTTCCTGGTGGTGCAGAAGCGGCGCGAGGCCTATCTGCCCGCCATGTACCGCGCGTTTGAGGAGCTGGCCAACGAGGCCCTCGGAGTCGTGGAGGTCGAGGTTCGTTCGGCCGTTCCGCTCGAGGAGCAGACGGCGCGCAAGCTGGAGGCCGCGCTGGTGACCCGCCTGGGGAAGCGGGTCAAGTTCCGGACCCAGGTCGCCCCTGAGCTGATCGGCGGCCTGGTGGTACGCGTGGGCGACACGCTGATGGACGGCTCCGTCCGCACCCGCCTGCGCCGCATGCACGAGCGGCTGATCGGTTCGGAAAGCAAGGTCTGAGGGGTGACACGGGGATGAGCATTCGGCCTGAGGAGATCTCCTCAATTCTGAAGCAGGAGATTGAGCGTTTCTCCAATGAGATAGAAATTGCGAACGTCGGCCGGGTGATTCAGGTCGGCGACGGCATCGCTCGCGTCTACGGCCTGGAGTCCTGCATGGCCTCCGAACTGGTGGAGTTCCCCAACGGGGTCATGGGCATGGCGTTCAACCTGGAAGAGGACAACATCGGCGTCGTGATCCTGGGCCCCGACGAGGACATCAAGGAGGGCATGGAGGTCCGCCGGACCGGCCGTGTCGTGGAGGTGCCCGTCGGCAAGGCCCTGATTGGCCGCGTCGTCAACGCGCTGGGCCAGCCGCTGGACGGCAAGGGCCCCATCGTCACCGACACCTACCTGCCCGTGGAGCGGAAGGCCCCGGGCGTCATCACGCGCAAGTCGGTGCACGAGCCGCTGCAGACCGGCCTGAAGGCCATCGACTCGATGACGCCCATCGGCCGCGGCCAGCGTGAGCTGATCATCGGCGACCGCGGCACCGGCAAGACCGCGATCGCGGTCGACACCATCATCAACCAGAAGGGGCAGAACTGCATCTGCATCTACGTCGGCATCGGCCAGAAGGCCTCCACCATCGCCGGCGTGGTGCAGAAGCTGCAGGAGACCGGTGCGATGGAGTACTCCATCGTCGTGGCCGCAACGGCCTCCGACCCGGCGCCGCTGCAGTTCCTCGCCCCGTACGCCGGCTGCGCGATGGGCGAGTACTTCCGCGACAACGGCATGCACGCGCTCATCGTCTACGACGACCTCTCCAAGCACGCCGTGGCTTACCGCGAGATGTCGCTGCTCATGCGGCGTCCGCCGGGCCGCGAGGCGTACCCCGGCGACGTGTTCTACCTGCACTCCCGCCTGCTGGAGCGGGCTGCCAAGATGAGCGAGGAATACGGCGCCGGCTCTTTGACCGCCCTGCCGATCATCGAGACGCAGGCCGGCGACGTGTCGGCGTACATTCCGACCAACGTCATCTCCATCACCGACGGGCAGATCTTCCTCGACTCCGACCTGTTCTACGCCGGCGTGCGCCCCGCCATCAACGTCGGTATCTCCGTTTCTCGCGTCGGCGGCGCCGCGCAGGTGGAGGCGATGAAGCGGGTCTCCGGTACGCTCAAGCTCGACCTGGCCCAGTACCG
>Ga0134102_1000383_pt1 | contig 55784 bp, 55 predicted proteins | sample 13_3_2metaG_FD_94447 | JGI IMG/M metagenome (GOLD analysis project Ga0134102, IMG submission 94447) | Switchgrass degrading microbial communities from high solid loading bioreactors in New Hampshire, USA - 13_49_3.3_201_A3 metaG | ecosystem: Engineered > Bioreactor > Semi-continuous > Anaerobic...
ACCTCCTTTCTTTGTGGTTTTCGTCAGAGGTCTCTCTTCTTTATTTCACTTCTCTCTTCCTTCTATCCGTCTCATCGCTTCCGCCCCAACTTGCCTTCACCCGGATCTACTTTACACTAAGACCAATCGTTTCCGACGCTCGTCTCTCCTCACTTACGGTTTTCTTGACGCAGTATATCAGACCAACGGGTGAGTTATGACATAGAAAACCGGTACGAACGCATCATGGCTTAAAACTTACAATCAGACTTTCCGATGGACTATAATCAAACTAGAGCTGAGGTTCAGCATATAATAGGAGGGCTGGCTCGATGGGAGAGATCTACGACAAGTACGCTGAGATATATGATGCCACTGGGCAGGACGAATTCGGCAAGCGAATGCTCGTAGATCTGCACAAGATTCTGAAAGAAGTCGGTATTCAACCGAGCCGCGCACTCGACCTCGCATGTGGGACCGGAACCGTTGCTGTGCTTTTGGCGCAGGAAGGCATCGAAACATGGGGTGTGGATGCATCAGACAAAATGCTGTCCGTAGCGAGGCGCAAGGCTGAGCTCCTGCACTTACCTGTTACCTTCGTCAAGCAGGACATGCGCTGTCTCAACCTCGGGCGGACGTTTGACCTGATAACCTGCTTTTACGACGCAATCAACTACATTTTAAGCGAGTCCGAGTTGCAGACAGTGTTTGACAGGGTGGCCGAGCACTTAAATCCGGACGGACTGTTTGTGTTTGATGCGAACACCATTTCGGCATTGAGAGACGTCTGGGGCAACAACTCATTCGCAGACGACGACGGCGACGTAGCGTACATATGGAACAATCGATACGATCCGGAGACAGGCCTAGCTACTCTTACAGCCACCTTTTTCGTCAAAAGACCACAAATAGGCGAGAATATGTACGAGCGATTTGTCGAAGTGCATGTTGAAAAGGGGTATCCTATAAAGCTGCTTGAATTAATGCTTCAACGAGCCGGCTTAACGGTGATCACGCAGTATGCTCACGGTAAAGCTCGGCCTGCAACCGAAGGGGACACCCGCGTGGTGTTTGTTGCGCAGAAGCCCAGGCGAGAGGACTAGACCCTAGAAGCAGCAATAGCTGTGCGGAAGTCGCCAGGCAAGTCTGAGTGCAACGTCACTCGTTGCTGAATCGCGCATTCGCAGTGCTTACCGAGGCAGGGATTCGCCCACCCATCTGCATGGCCGGGGTGATCGAAACTCAGTTCGCAGGCATGCAGCGCCTGGCGGCCTATGTCGTCGGATGCAGAGCCGTACAAAGAATCGCCAACGAGCGGATAACCCGCAGACGCCAGGTGGACCCGAATCTGATGGGTCCTGCCGGTATCCAATGTCACTTTAAGCAATGTGCGATTGGGCAATCGTTCGACAACTTCAAATCGGGTTCTAGCAGGCACTCCAGTCTGCTCGTCCGCTGCAGGCCTCCTCACCACGAGACTGCCGGGAGCCAGTTCCAACGGTACGTCAAACACGCCGGAGTCAGCAAGCATTACCCCCTCTACCAGCGCTAGGTACCTCCTTTTAAGGCGATTGCTTGCGATCTGTGCTGCCAGTTTGAAGTGCGTTAACGGATCCTTGGCGATAAGTACAAGCCCACTGGTGCCTCGATCAAGCCGGTGCACCGGGTGTATTCCGGCCTGCTCCGAACGAGTGAGGTATAGCCAAGCCAGCGCGTTGGCCACAGTTCCGGTGCGATACTTCCTCGCTGGATGAACCAGCATCCCGGCAGGCTTATCCACCACAACCAACCTAGCATCTTCATAAACTATTCTCAAAGATATCGGTTCCGGCAAGATTGCTGGGTCGGGGCAGACATGATCCAGAAGTTCCAAGAGGTCTCCGGTCTTAACTGTAGCAGAGACTTTGACCTCTTCTCCGTTCACTCTGATCCCGCCGAGTCTCTTAGCTCTCCGCAGGATGCTCTGCGAGACTCCCGCTACTTGTGTCAGGATTGCTCGAACGGTCTTTCCTGACAGCTCTTCGCCGACTCTAATTGCATAGATGGGCCGCATGTTCTGATTGTTAGCCTCCACAGCTGTCAACCGGCTTCACCTGAGCCCATTATAGCACTTAGTCGAGCTCTGACACAGGCACCCGTCGTGCATATGAACATCTGCTCGCGCGGTGCCTGGCTGAGCGGGTCCTACAGATTCAACAGCCAAACCCAAGGGTCAACAACACCAAGACCAGGAATAGGATAAAGGGATTGTCGACCGTGCCATCATCCGTTGGCCGGCTTGACTGCACCAGAAGGAGAAAAATCAGGTAGAGATCATAAGCGTTGACCGCCACTTTCACCGCACGCAGGAACCTTTGCCGGAAATCGGCTGCGCGTTCTGCGTCAAAACTCGTTCTTACAGCATTCACCTCTGACATTCACCCTCCAATCTGTTGGACATATGGAGGCTGCTCTCTTACTAACGTATGCTGGCAGGAAACGCCTGCTTACACGTTGAAAGGCATTGTTCCCGGGTGTTATAATTGAACAGAGACGCTGATACTGCTATAGGAGGATTTGCTCATGAGAAAAAGCATCATTTCTGCCTTGTTGCTGGCGGTTCTCTTACTTCCGGCAGAGGCGCTCGCAGGGGCTTTCTACGAACACGAAGACAGCATATACTACTGGTATGTTGAGGAAAACCCTCATTTCGAGATAGTTGTGCCGGCAACCGGTGATGCCTACCTCGAAACCGACCTCTTCGGTCAGAAGACTGTTCAGATATACCTCGGAAAGAATAACAACCGGTTCGCGGGCCCGCAATTTGTCGTAGGGTCGGTCACGTCGCCAAATGTGACAATTGAGAGAATAAAAAGCATGGCGCTTTCACAATGGGGACACATTTTCACCAACGTGAAGACGGAGGCTGACCGGCGAATAACCACGAGCAACGGTACTTCGGCGCACTTCTATGCAGTAACAGCGTCTACGCCTGCCGCGAAACAGGGTATGCTTCGGCTGGTCATATTTCAAAAAGGCAACAGTTTCGCATACGTGATGCTCTCGTGCTATGCTAGCGACTACGACTCAAACACAACGCTGCGAAACCAATGGCTGCGTGCAGTAAACGACTTCCGCTGGCTAGATTAGCAGCTACAGCTAAAAACCGGCAAAAAAGAACCCTAGGCAATCAGCCTAGGGTTTCGTTCTATTAGTAGCACGCAAGTAGGCCTGTAAGCCGAGTTCTGTTCTCCTCCCACTGCACGTCACCTGCGGTCTGAACCCGAACTCAGTCCTCGCAGGCTCCGCCATAGGATCGGAGCGGTAATCATCTATCTAGGATGTCAGTTACCTGACACCTCAAGCGACCACACCCGGGAAGTCGGCGGACCACCTCAACCTTCCCCTATCGGGTCTTGCTCCAGGTGGGGTTTACCTAGCCAGCTAGTCACCTAGCTGCTGGTGCGCTCTTACCGCACCGTTTCAGCCTTACCACCGGTCTCGAAACCGGGGCGGTATGATTTCTGTTGCACTTTCCCTGAGGTCACCCTCGCTGGGCGTTACCCAGCACCCTGTCCTGTGGAGCTCGGACTTTCCTCAGGCGCAGCCAATGTCGGTGCGCCCGCGATTACCCGGCCTACTTGCGCTTCCCAAAGATCAAAAAAATGGTGGGCGAAACAGGACTCGAACCTGTGACCCCCTACATGTGACGCAGGTGCTCTCCCAGCTGAGCTATTCGCCCAATTGGCGCTCCCAACGAGATTCGAACTCGTGTTGCCGCCTTGAAAGGGCGGTGTCCTAGGCCCCTAGACGATGGGAGCAGAAATCGCAGTGCGCAACACGCACAATAATAAGAAGATGGTGGGCCCACCTGGGATCGAACCAGGGACCGACCGGTTATGAGCCGGTTGCTCTACCGCTGAGCTATAGGCCCAGAAATAAATGGCTCCTCGGGCTGGATTCGAACCAGCAACCTACCGGTTAACAGCCGGCCGCTCCACCGTTGAGCTACCGAGGAACGCCATGTCGGCGAAAATCATTGTAATACATATGACCAGTTAGGTCAATAATCTGTGAAACCATGTCGCTGCGTTTGACCCGATTTATCGTCGGTTTATATGTTTCTCCTTATCATAGCTCCCGATATCGGTATCAACCGCGTTCTTTGCCAGCTAGGCTAATCAAGATAGTCCTTGAGCCGCTTGCTCCTACTCGGATGCCTTAGCTTGCGGAGAGCTTTAGCCTCTATCTGTCGTATGCGCTCTCTAGTAACTCCGAATATCTGCCCAACTTCCTCTAAGGTCCTAGCTCTGCCGTCGTCCAGTCCGAACCTCAACCTGAGTACCTTTTCCTCCCGCGGAGTCAAGGTATCCAGCGAATGCTCAAGCTGCTCGCGCAGCAACTGAGCAGATGCGGCTTCAGCAGGTGCTAGTGCGTCTTCGTCCTGAATAAAATCTCCCAAGTGGCTGTCGTCCTCTTCCCCTATCGGGGTCTCAAGAGAAACGGGTTCCTGGGCGACTTTGATAATCTCTCGGATCTTATCCGGAGTCATCCCCATACCCTCGGCGAGTTCTTCGATAGTGGGTTCGCGGCCCAACTCCTGCACAAGCTGGCGATTGACCCTTCCAAGCTTGTTGATTGTTTCCACCATATGTACAGGCACCCTGATAGTGCGCGCCTGATCCGCAATAGCTCGCGTGATAGCCTGGCGAATCCACCAAGTTGCGTACGTACTGAACTTAAAACCCTTTCTGTAATCAAACTTCTCAACCGCTTTGATTAAGCCAAGGTTCCCTTCTTGGATCAAATCCAAAAATGACAGCCCGCGGCCGATATAACGCTTCGCGATGCTGACAACCAACCTGAGGTTTGCTTCAATAAGCCGCCTCTTGGCAGCTTCGTCGTTCTTCTCAATGCGCTCGGCGAGTTCAATCTCCTCTTCAGGCGTAAGAAGGGGTACGCGGCCGATCTCCTTGAGATACATTCTCACATGGTCATCTATTCCTATAGCCTCTGCAAGCGCCTCATCCGAGTCAGCGTCTGAGTCCCCTCCGTGGTCAACATCGTCTACCATCGACGAAACATCATCGATGCCTTGGTCAGAATCGGCCTCAGGCACAATATCAATACCCATCTCATGCAGAGCTTCGTATAGTTCATCGATCTGCTCAGGAGACAGATCTACATTCTGCAATGAGTCCATGATCTCTTTATAGGTCAATTCGCCGCTCTTCTTGCCCTTGTTTATCAGCTTCATGAGCTGTTCCTTGCAAACTGCACTGGCTTCTCCTACCTTGGCCATTACGCACCCCCCCTTTCTTGGTGTGATACAATTCTTCCCGGTACGTTCGGGGTTTACCCTGTTATCGGTCCGCATTAGGATTCGACATTTTCGCTCGTGTTTCCTGTCTAAGCCTCTGATAATCCATGATCTTCTTTCCTAACAAACGAGTTCGTTCAGAGTCGCCGCTCTTCTCTGCATCTCTCAGCTCTAGCTGGAGATCAGAGATTTTGCGGCTCAGCCTGCTCTCCTCCATCCGGAGTGCGCAGTCAACAACAGCGCGCCGCGGGTCAGAAACAGGCAGGCCCCTATCCGCTCCAACACCGAGCCTATGAACAAGCCGACGCTCCTGCTCGTCGTCAATTCTACTGAGCAACGAGCTTAGGAACTTATCGGGGCTAGTCCGGCAAGCCTCCTCGCATGCCAACTGAAAGATATGAAATGCGCTTGGGTGGCTGAATGATTCTTCGGTCAGCTCACCCTGCACGAGAGAGGTAAGGCTAGGGTTATCCAATATCAAACCTAGTAATAACAATTCTGCCTTGGTCAACTTTTCCGCTAACCCCTGAAGTCCTCCGGGGGATTGCTCTGTTTCGTCCCTTACATGTTTCACTTGTCTAGTATACCTGTTTTTCCGGAAAGTATCCCCAGCGAAGCGATGCCTCGTACTGGCTCGCTCTACCTCACGGGCAAAAACTTCCTCGTCGACTCTCAAGCGATACGCTGCATATTTGGAGTACTCAGAACGCTCTATTGGATCGATAACATCGATCAAAACCTCTATACAGCGCCGAGACGCCTCCGCCTTTAGCGATGCGTCTGACAGGTCCGTCTCGTTAACAATTGCGTTGATCCTGTATTCTGTTAGGTTGAGTGCTGACTCAAGCAAATCGTCAAGAGCCCGGGCTCCATATTCTTTCAGAAACGAATCAGGATCGTGGCCCCGACTCAGGACCGCTACCTTGACCCGCAACCCAACTCTGCGAAGCAGCTCTAGTCCACGAAGAGTAGCCTCTTGCCCGGCTGTGTCTGCGTCATATAAGATCACGACTTCGGGAGCATATCGAGAGAGCAGCCACGCCTGTTCGGTCGTCAGGGATGTGCCCAGCGAGGCGACAACGTTGGTGAAACCGTGCTGATGACACGAAATCACGTCCATGTATCCTTCGACGATCACCGCTCTTTCCAGGCGCTTAATCGAATCTCTCGCTAACTCTATGCCGTACAGCGTTTTGCTTTTGTTAAAGAGCGGCGTCTCAGGCGAGTTAATGTACTTCGGCTGGGAATCGCCTTTGGACGGAAGGACACGGCCGCCGAATCCAATAACTCGCCCGTTTACATCCCTAATTGGGAAAACTATGCGATCCCTGAATACATCATATGCCGACGCTCTGGTCATTTTTACGAGGCCGGACTCAATGATGCTCTCATCTGAAAACCCTCTCTTCTTGAGAAGAGTGTATAGGTCATCCCATTTGTCTAGTGCATAACCAAGAGAGAAGCGTTCGGCAGACTCTGCAGAAACGCCTCGGGACGCAAGATAATCCCTAGCTTCAGCCGCTAACTTAGAATTAACTAAGCGATATCTGTAGTACTGCGCAGCCAATTTGTTAATCTCTAACAGAGTTTCCCGAGTTAGTCTAACACGGCTCTTGATCGGCGTCTCATCATCGATGTCCAGCACTATCCCGGCACGAGCCGCAAGTTGCTTTACTGCTTCAACGAAATCCAGTCTTTCATACTGCATTACGAAGTCAAAGACATCGCCGCCTGCTCCGCAGCCGAAACAGTAGTAAAGCTGCTTGCTCGGAGAAACGCTGAACGACGGTGTCTTCTCATTGTGAAACGGACACAACCCTACCAGCGACTTTCCGGAACGTTTCAGCGCTACATAGGCGCCTACCACGTCCTCTAGCCGGTTTCGAGATTTAATTTCCTCCTTGAGCTCATCGGTAATCTTAAAACCCATCTATATCACCGACTGGGAGTACACCCTGGTCAGCATCTGATTTTAGAAGCTCAACCCAATACTTCTGTATCCCTATCCCGTTTCCTCCATTGTCCTACTGCTCACAATATTCCCCTGCTTACAAGCTGCTCCAGTCTCTCGGCATAAAGTAACGCCTGTATTGCGCTAAAGCATATCGGTCAGTCATACCTGCGATCCAATCGCACACCGCCTGCTCGCTGCATTCAACTTCCCTGCCACATTCCAGTGCGATTCTCCTAGGATCCTCCATATAATACTCGTACAGGGCGACCGTGACTGCCTCGGCCTTCTCTGCTTCCGATAGGACCGGTTCGGCCTTGTAAACAGTCGAGAAAAGAAACTCCCTGAGCGAATCCATCGCTTCGCGAACTCGGTCAGACATTGCTATGGTATCCAAATCGCGGCTATTGTCAATTATGTCATGAACGGTCGTAGATATACGCTCAGAGTGCCGCGACCCCAGTACTTTCACTATTGAAGTAGGTATGTCCTCAGGCCGAAGTAGCCCGGACCGAATAGCGTCATCGATGTCATGATTGACGTACGCTATTCTGTCAGCTATCCGAACGATTTGGCCTTCAAGAGTCTTCGGGATATGGTCACCCGTATGGGCCAGTATTCCGTCCCTAGTCTCTACGGTTAGATTAAGGCCTCTGTACTCGGCAGAGCGAGTCTCCAATTGCTCCACCACTCTCAAACTTTGCTCATTGTGGCGGAACCCTTGGGGTCGAATTCTGTTGAGCGCGCGTTCGCCCGAGTGACCAAACGGCGTGTGCCCTAGATCGTGTCCAAGCGCTATTGCCTCAGTGAGATCCTCGTTTAGCCGCAGAGCTCTGGCTATGGTCCTACTTATCTGCGCTACCTCTAGAGTGTGAGTCAGCCTGGTTCTGTAATGATCCCTCTCAGGAGAAAAGAAAACCTGCGTCTTATGTTTTAGCCTCCTGAATGCCTTGGAGTGAATAATGCGGTCTCGATCCCTCTGAAACGCGGTTCTCACATCGCACTCGGGCTCAGGATAGTCGCGGCCCATGCTTTCCGCACTCTTTGCTGCCCGGGGATGCAACCTGATCAGTTCCTCTTCCTCGAGGCGCTCGCGGATCACCATCTGAATCACCCCTAACAACATCAGGACCCGACAGCAAGAGCCCACGCCTTTTTTGGCGGCATGGGCTCCTCCTACAATCAGCGATTCGACGAATCCCTGCGACATTTCAGAGACTACTTAGACCTCGGATTGGTTATTTCAGCCTGTGCAGCAGCCAAACGCGCTATCGGAACTCTGAACGGCGAGCAAGACACGTAGTCAAGACCGACCTTGTGGCAGAACTCAATTGAACGTGGATCTCCTCCGTGCTCGCCGCAAATACCTACCTTAAGGTCAGGTCTGCTTGAACGGCCACGCTCGGTGCCGATTGCGACTAGCTGGCCAACACCTTCCTGATCGAGGCTCTTGAACGGATCTTCGGGTAGTATATGCTTCTCAACGTACAGCGGTAGGAACTTCCCGGCGTCATCTCTGCTGTACCCAAACGTCATCTGGGTAAGGTCGTTTGTACCGAACGAGAAGAACTCTGCTCGCTGAGCGATCTTGTCGGCAATCAACGCAGCGCGAGGAACCTCGATCATTGTACCCAACTTATATTCAAGAGTTACGCCCTGCTCCCTCATTACCTGCTCGGCAGTCTTGCGGCAGTAGTCTTCGATGAACTCAAACTCTTGAGAAGTGCCCACCAGAGGAATCATTACCTCAGGTACGATCCTATACCCTTGCTTGGCCAGCTCGCACGCTGCCAGGAAAATGGCCCTAACCTGCATCTCGAATATCTCCGGATAGACCACTCCCAGACGGCATCCTCTGAATCCGAGCATCGGGTTGAATTCCTTCAAGCTGGCGACCTTGTCCCGTATGACTTTCTCGTCGACGCCCATCTCTGCCGCCAACTCGGCAATCTGTCCGGGTTCAGTCGGCAAGAACTCATGCAGCGGCGGATCTAGCAGCCTTATAGTAACCGGCAGATCTTTCATAACCTTAAAGATGTCGACAAAGTCGCTCTTCTGATATGGCAGGATCTTTTCAAGTGCTTTGCGCCTTCCTTGCTCGTCGGTAGCAAGGATCATCTCGCGCACCGCCTTGATTCTGTCCTCTGCAAAGAACATGTGCTCAGTGCGGCAGAGGCCTATGCCCTCGGCGCCGAAGTCCCTAGCTACCTGAGCATCATGGGGCGTATCCGCGTTTGCCCTGATCTTAAGAGCCCTGACCTCATCGGCCCATTCCATGAGCTTAGCGAAGTGGCCGCTGAGCTCGGGCTCAATCAAGTCGACTTCACCAAGGATCACTTCGCCGGTGGAACCGTTGAGGGTTATGTAGTCGCCTTCTTTTATGACTATGTCGCCTGCTCTAAACTGACGGTTTTCCTCGTCAACCACAATGTCCCCGCAACCGGCAACACAGCACTTGCCCATGCCTCGTGCGACGACCGCAGCATGGGAAGTCATTCCGCCACGAGCAGTCAAGATGCCCTGTGCAACATGCATTCCTCCGATATCATCAGGCGAGGTTTCCACTCTGACAAGGATAACTTTCTCGCCTTTCGCAGCCCAAGCTTCGGCATCTTGAGCGGTAAACACAACTCTGCCCACAGCAGCACCGGGCGAAGCCGGCAGTCCCTTGCCGATCACGTTGACCTTAGCCTTTGGATCAATCATTGGATGCAGCAACTGGTCTAGCTGCGCAGGATCGACGCGCATCAGCGCAGTCCGCTTGTCAATCAAGCCCTCTTCAACCATCTCAACTGCGATCCGCACAGCTGCTGCGGCAGTTCGCTTGCCGGAACGCGTCTGGAGCATGTAGAGCTTGCCCTCTTGAATGGTGAACTCAAGATCCTGCATATCCTTGTAGTGGGCCTCGAGTTTCTGATAAATCTCTACAAGCTGTTTGTAGATCTCGGGCATCTCTTTCTCGAGGACTGCGATCGGCTGTGGAGTACGAATGCCGGCAACTACATCCTCACCCTGGGCATTCATCAAATACTCGCCGAAGAACCTCTTCTCGCCGGTGGCAGGGTCTCGAGTAAATGCGACGCCGGTTCCGGACGTTTCACCCATGTTGCCAAAGACCATCGCCTGAACGTTGACAGCAGTGCCCCAGTCGCCAGGAATGCCGTGGATCTTTCTGTATGTAATAGCTCTCGGGTTATTCCACGAATTGAACACTGCGTTGATGGCACCATATAGCTGCTCTTTGACATCCATCGGGAACGGTTTTCCGGTGACAGACTCTACCTTGGCTCTGAACCGTTGGACCAGTTCCTTAAGATCTTCTGCATCGAGTTCTGTATCGAGCTTAACGCCCTTTCGCTCCTTAACTTCATCTATGATGGTCTCAAACTCGCTGTGAGGTACGCCAAGCACCACATTGCCATACATCTGGATAAACCGGCGATAACTGTCATAAGCAAAACGTGGATTGTTGGACTTCTTAATCAATCCTTGGACTGTAACATCGTTCAATCCAAGGTTGAGTACGGTGTCCATCATTCCGGGCATTGATACTCTGGCACCGGAACGAACGGACACCAGCAGAGGATTATCTGGGTCGCCAAACTTGGCACCCATGGCCGCTTCTAGCTTTGCCAGGTTCTCCTCAATTTGCTCAGCTAGACCTTCCGGCCATTTTCCGTTGTTAGCATAGTAAGCAGTACACACTTCAGTCGTGATAGTAAAGCCCGGAGGCACCGGAATTCCCAGATTGGTCATCTCAGCGAGGTTAGCGCCTTTCCCGCCAAGAAGATTTTTCATTGCGCCTGTGCCTTCGGCTTTACCGTTTCCGAAGAAGTACACCATCTTCGTTGGCATTCGTGTCGCCTCCCAACAAATGCGATTGATCATTGATTATGATGGGTGGTCTCACTTGACGACCGGAGCCAAGACCGCCGGCCGGTGAAGTGAGCACATCCAGTTAGCTCACACACCTGACGCTCTGACGGCAAACGCGCCAGACGCTAAACACACCCGCATAAAATTCTGCAATTCCTACACTTTTTCCTTCTTTATGTCAGCGCTATTCCGGATAAGCTCATATCACAGCATTACAGGCAGTATTTGCGCTCTTAGTGCAAAAAAGGCCTCCCGTCTCCTAAACCCGCCGGTGAGAGACGAGAGACCTGGGATTAATCTAAACCACTGCGTTGCATCTGAGAGTCGCACTAAACAAGCGTTGACACACGAAAGGTGAAATTCAGTCTTCGATCTTCACAGTACTTCGAGTCACGAGCGCAGCCACAGCTCCGAGCACAGCCAGTTTAGGAGCCAAGACAGCCCCCACCACACCGGCAACCAAAGGTATTTCTGCGACGGTTCTCTCATCCCGCCTCACAACCAATCGCTTCTTAGCACTCTCGAAAATCATTGTGCGTATGCGTTCAACCGTATCTCTTCCCTTATTAGTCAATTCAGTGTCGTCGAAGCGATCGCGCTCAGCCATTACTATGGCTTGGATCAAGTCGCCTCCCGCAGCTCTGAGATAATTGCATGCCTCTTCGTAAGATACGTTTACCCGAGCTCTCAGCTCGTCGATCTTATCTAGGGTTATGTCCATCTATCAGCGAGCCTCCCGGCATTATTCTAACTCGGCCGCTCACAAATCATACTCTCAAGGAAATCCATTGACTTCAATGGGCTAGACAACTGGAGTCCGAGGCTATTTCGAGCGACACTTCCGATAGTCCGAAGATCGCGGTCCGGTACACGCAGTGACGAAGCAATCCGGAAACTCGATTTGAACAACCTACGCATAACCTGAATCATCCCTAAAGAAACCTCAACGGCATCTGGGGCATCCGGCGAACAGGCCCCACACACGAGCCCGCCGAGCTTCGGACTGATCCGTGCTGCAGAGCTGACTTCCCCCCCGCATTTGACGCACTGATCCAGTTCCAGTGCGTATCCCATCAAAGCCAAAAACTTCAGAGCAAACGCGATAAAAATCTTTTCCAGATCCGAGGATTGAGCCGACTCGATCGCATGCATTGCCGACAAAAGCAGGCCGTATAGTTCTGGAGCCGGATCTCCCTCTTCCATCATGTGATCATATAGCTCTGCGATGAATAAAGCATAAGCCATCTTCAACAGATCGGTGCGAATCATCTTGAACGACGCAATGAGTTCGCCCTGGCTCAGGGTGCCCAATCCCTTGCTCTGAAACACACCGAATCTGCCGTGGACCAAGACCTGCGCCAAGCTTGCAAAGCGATTCCTTGGCCTGCGTGCACCCTTTGCAACTGCCCTAATCTTGCCCTTTTCTCGGGTATAAAGACTGACTATTCTATCTGCCTCTCCCAGGTCTCGAGTGCGAATAACCACCCCCTCGACCTTCTCCAGCGCCATCCTAACCGTCACCGCTTTCCACAGACTATCTCATAAACAATCGGATAATAAGTGTCAAAACCAAGCTCAAGAGTATACACGTTGTCAATGGGATATAAACCTGCACGCTGCCGCTTTTAATGTGAATGTCGCCTGGAAGACGCCCAAGTTTTCCCAACAAGGGAATGCGGTCGGCAGCCGTCAGAATAAGGCCAAGGATAACCAAAACAACCCCTAGACTCAGAATAACGCGACCGAGCTGACTCACCTCTTAGCGATCCTCCTTCTTGGGTTGTATCGCTCATCCTCGCTGTAGATACACCCGCAATAAGGTTGTCTGTACAGCCCAAGCTCGAGCGCCTTGGATTGACCCTCTCGAAAACCGGGACGGAAATCGATGTATAAAAACTCTACCCCATGCTCGCCGGCAACTCTCCTGCCGATCTCTGCTATGAGATCGTGATTCTGGTATGGACTTATGAGGAGTGTCGTAGTAAACTTGCCGAATCCCTTATCCGCTGCCTCTTTTGCAGCTCTGGCCAACCTCATCTCATAACAGGCAGAACATCTGGCTCTACCCGACCCCACGGCTTTCGAAAGGAATAAGTCTAGGTCGTAGGTATCATCAACTATTAGATCAAACCCTCTGGCGACAGAGTAGAGCTTCAGAGTCTCTAATCGTCTTTCGAATTCCTTGTATGGGTGTATGTTAGGATTGTAAAAAAACGATGTTGGTGCAAAACCTTCTGCCTCAAGTTTATCTAAACAGTAAATAGAGCATGGAGCACAACAAGTGTGCAACAAAACTGGGACACGGCCGGTATCCGTTCTTACCGAACCTTGAGGAGCGTCAATCATCGTCTTCACCCTCTCCGAACAAGTCTGGTGCACGCACGGCAGATGCAGGCACTGAGTTGAACGGCTCAATCCCCAGATACTCATAAGCTTTCTGGGTAGCCATTCTTCCTCGTTGCGTCCGTTCGATATATCCTATCTGCAGAAGATAAGGTTCAATCACATCTTCCACCGTCTCTCTAGACTCGCTGATACAGGCAGCCAGGGTATCCAAGCCGACAGGGCCACCGCCGAACTTGTTTGCAATTGTCAATATTAGCTCACGATCAATCCGGTCAAGACCCATCTCGTCTACATCCATCGCCTTGAGTGCTTTATCCATTATGTCAACAGTGATACTGCTATTCCCCATGATTTGTGCATAGTCTCTTACTCGCTTAAGTAGTCTTATGGCAACCCTCGGCGTGCCCCTAGACCGGCGTGCCAACTCCTCTGAAGCGCCGGGTTCAATTGAGATCGAGAGTTTCTCGGCATAGCGCTCAATGATCTTCTTCAAATCCTCTGGCGAGTAAAACTCCAACCGAAAAACGATTCCAAATCTATCTCTGAGAGGAGATGTAAGCAACCCCGCCCTCGTCGTTGCCCCAATGAGAGTGAAGGGCTGAAGCCCGAGGCGAATGCTGCGAGCACTCGGCCCCTTGCCCAAAACGATGTCAAGGCTGTAATCCTCCATCGCCGGGTATAGAATCTCCTCTACGACCCGGTTCAACCTGTGGATTTCGTCTATAAATAGAACATCTCGCGGCTGCAGATTTGTCAGAATTGCGGCCAGATCGCCGGCGCGCTCAATAGCCGGCCCAGACGTGACATGGATATTAACCCCCAGTTCATTGGCTATAATGCCCGCCAAGCAGGTCTTACCCAATCCCGGGGGACCGTACAACAGGACATGATCAAGCGCCTCGCCACGATTCTTCGCTGCCTCTATGAAAACGCGAAGGTTCTCTTTGACCTGGTCCTGTCCGACAAACTCTTCCAAGCGCTTCGGTCTGAAATCCTTGTCTGGCTGTAGCTCGTCTGAACGAGCGCACCCGGACACAATTCTCTCCTCAGCTTCCACCGGTTGTCCCCCTTAATCGATGATGGCGTGCTGGCCTATGTTTCCTCTGTAGAAGAGAGCAACTACCTTCGCCCGGCACTAGAAAGTGCAGTTCGCAAAATAGTGTCGGTGCTGAGATCCGACCGAGCAGCCTTTAAACTTTTCACGGCAGCTGCGACGAACCTGCGAGCCTCGTGGAACGAATATCCCAGCGCAACCAAAGCCTCAATTGCCTCGCCGACTGCATCTCCGCTTCCGTCCGAGTAAACTTCGTCTCCCTCGAAGTCATCATCCACGTCCCCAAGTTTATCCTTGAGTTCAAGGATGATTCGCTGGGCCGTCTTCTGGCCGATGCCGGGAAGAGCGAGTAGCCGGTTTACGTCGCCGGTCTTGACTGCTCTCCTCAGTTCCGCAGGCGTAATATGGGATAGCATTCCAATAGCGCTCTTAGGCCCGATTCCGGAGACTGTGATGAGAAGTTCAAAGAGGGTGCGATCTTCGATGCTCTCGAATCCATACAGGCTGATCCCGTCCTCCCGGACATGCAGGTACGTATAGAGTGTCAGCTCGTCCCCTATCGCCCCAACCCTGGTGCGCAGAGGTACGATTACCTCATAGCCCACCCCTGCTACGTCGAGTATCACAGATTCGTCCGTTCGTGAAACCAGTGTGCCGCGGAGAAACGCGATCACCGGATCGTCCTCCTAACATCCAAGAGTTTGGCGTCCAAGCCTGATGAGTGGCCGTGGCATATGGCCACCGCGAGCGCGTCTGCAGTGTCGTCCGGTCTAGGGATTTCAGGAAGGCATAGCAGAGCAGCAACCATTCGTTGGATCTGGCCCTTGCTAGCTCTACCGTATCCAGTCACGGCCAACTTGATCTGAAGCGGAGTATACTCGGCAATATCCAGCCCGCAGTTAGCCGCAGCTAAAATAGCGACTCCCCTGGCCTGTCCAACTGTCAAAGCAGTGCGGACATTCTTATTGAAGTACAACTGCTCGATCGCCAACACCTCGGGCTTGTACTCGCGGACCTTATTGCACAAAGCATCGTAGATTTGCTGCAATCGGACATGCATGGGGAGGTCCGGACTGGTCCTTATACATCCGTAGTCGAGGGCTCTTAACTTACTACCCCCTGAAGCAGCTTCGATCACTGCACACCCGGTAGTTGCGGTTCCTGGATCGACGCCGAGAATAATCACAAGCTTCTCATCTCACCAAATAAATGTTCGCCTCTGAGTAGATTATAACACCTTTTGGTCCATACATCCACCAAGCAAACAGGCTGCGATCTCCGCAGCCTGTGCCAAGTTGCCACTATCGCGATCAACTCGTCCAACGGGTACTCCGAGCTTGCCTCATTGCATGTATCCTTCAAGGGCCTTTAGCATTTCGCTTTCGCCATCGACTCGTATGCCGGAACGCAATAAAGCTACCTCCTGAGGAGGCAAAGTATCCAGACGCCGCTCAGTTACGCGAACCACGCGACCCCCTGCAGGGGGACCGACAAAGACAGCAACCTTGTCCTCGTAAACCCCCAAGTAGTAGACCGGAGGAGCTGCGTCATGTTGTGACTCTGCATCCAGAAGATCTATCAAAAGGTCTGTATTGTGCACATCACCCGGCATAGCCTGCGGCGGCTCTAAATCGCGCTTGAGTTGCTCCAGATGCCGCGTCCCTTCCATTGCAGTAAAACTCCTATAAACCCCGTAGGAGAATCCTGCGAGGAACAACACTATCGCTGCGACTAGTACAGACCTGTGGCCGCCCTTGCACGGCATACTCATCACCGCCGCACGCATAACCCTCCGCATCGAGCCAAGGACATATTGACCCGTAAATATGATTCCCTAGACGAACGGAGTCTATGCGGCCGGCCACAGCTCTCTGAGCCTATCTATTATCTCGAAGCTATTTCCTCCAGAATCTCATCCGGAATTTCGTAGTTAGCATAAACAGCAGAGACATCGTCATTTTCTTCGAGATCTTCAATCAATTGGAGCACTTTAACCGCGCCCTCCTTGTCTACCTGGACGGTCGTCTTGGGGATCCTAGCCACCTCAGAGCGCTCGATTGCGATCCCTTCGGACTCCAGGGCATCTTGCACAGTTTCAAGGTCAGACGGGCTGCAAATAATCGTTGCCACCCCGTCTTCTACCTCCAAATCCTCTGCGCCCGCTTCGGCTGCCTTAAGCATTAACGTATCCTCATCGATCCGCGCTTTCTCAAGATCGACAACTATCCGTCCTTTTTGATCGAACATCCACGCGACACACCCGGACTCTCCAAGGCTGCCGCCGCGTCTGGAGAAGATATGCCTGATCTCAGCTGCCGTTCTGTTACGGTTATCAGTGGATATCTCCAGAAGAATAGCTACGCCTTCAGGGCCATAGCCCTCATAGATGATCTCCTCGTAATTGGTTTCAGTATCTTCACCCGTTGCTTTCTTTATAGCTCTCTGGATGCTTTCGGCCGGCATGTTCTCTGCACGGGCCTTCTGAATTGCCATTCGAAGTTTGAAGTTGGCGTCAGGATCGGGCCCTCCCTGCTTAGCCGCGATGATTATCTGCTTGGCCAGCTTGGTGAAAATCCGGCCTCTCTGAGCATCAGCCCGAGCTTTTCTATGTTTGATGTTCGCCCATTTTGAATGCCCTGCCATGACGTCAACTCCTCTCTTCGGATACTTGCCAGTTTCCCACAAAACAGCAAACCCATTTTAGCACATCTTCTTACTCTTGCATATAGACAACGCAGGCAAATAAAGCCCAGCAAGAGAGGCTATTGCCCCGGTTCTTGCGCAAGACTCACGGCCTGAATTTGCTAGTGGTTAGAGCATGTCTTATTCGCCTTATCAGATAAGCGTACAGACTGCCCACCACCACTAACAGAAATGCGGGAGAAACTAAACCCGACATGATAGCAAAGTCATACAACCCGTGAAGTACCGCAGCGAGTGTCAAACCCCTAAAAACTATGAAATGCCCATTTCCTGGACCAACGGACGCCTTTCCGTACGCATATCCAACGATTCCGGAAAAAGACGCGTGAGCTAGACAGGTAACTACTGCGCGCAGGAGCCCTACGCGAAATCCGAACGCGGCTGCATAAAGATAGTTCTCTGCAGCGGAGAAGCCGAGGGCCGATGAAATGCAGTAGATCATACCGTCTACTACTTCGTCAACCTCATTCTTTTCAGTAACTGCCAGTCTGGCAGCAAGGTACTTCGCGGACTCTTCGACAAATCCGATTACTACGATCGTGACAGCCAGGAATTCCGCAACCCCCGACGGGCGCTCGATCAATTGCTGAAATGGCGCTTCGACGAGGCCGACAGGAATCACAGCCAGTATCCCGTACACAAAACACCTGACGACCAAGTACATTGGCTCCGGTTCGTATCGATCGCGACGGTAAAAGTACACCAGCCAAAGCAGCCCGGGTACAAATGATACAACCAGTATCAGTAGAGGATACACGTGTCCACCTCACTATCGAAGACTCAGCTACATACTAAGCATTCCCCAAGTCGACAACCCTATTGACAAAACGAAAAACTCAGTAGTATATTACTGTTAGCACTCAAGCCAAGTGAGTGATAACAGTGTCTAGATGGTAAAGGAGGTCAGCTGCATATGATAAAGCCACTAGGAGACCGAGTTGTGGTCAAACCGGTCGAGCGTGAAGAGACCACAAAAGGCGGAATCGTGATTCCCGATACCGCAAAAGATCGTCCTCAAGAGGGTGAAGTCGTCGCTGTAGGACCCGGAAAGTATGAAGATGGAAAGCGGATCCCCATGGAAGTCAAGGTCGGAGACCGCGTCATCTTTGCGAAATACGGTGGAACTGAAATCAAGATCGACGGTGAGGAATATCTGGTGTTGCGCGAAAGCGACATCCTAGCCATAAAGTAACGCACGAGACCGAGCGGCGATCAATCTCCATTCATACATAGAACACCGAATGCCATCTCGGCTCTACCCTTGTGCTACGCACTCCTCAAAATCACCTCGTAACATCGATATCTGACCTCAAGTAGATCCTTGAATTGGGAGGTTAAGTGGTATGGCTGGAAAACAGATTGAATACAGTGAAGCTGCTAGACGCGCGCTTCTGCGCGGCGTGACGAAAGTTGCTTCTGCAGTCAAGGTCACTCTCGGTCCGAAAGGCCGTAATGTAGTCCTGGAGAGAAAGTACGGTTCTCCTGTTATCACTAAAGACGGTGTAACAGTGGCCAAAGAGATAGAGCTGGAAGATCCCTATGAGAACATGGGTGCTCAGCTCTGCAAAGAAGTTGCCAGCAAGACGAACGATGTGGCCGGCGACGGAACCACTACTGCTACTGTGCTCGCAGAGGCAATCGTGACAGAGGGCCTCAAGAACGTCGCAGCCGGTGCGAACCCAATGTTCCTCAAGAGGGGCATCGACAAAGCAGTCGAAGCCGCAGTCGAGGAGCTCAGGAAGATCGCAATTCCCGTTGAGAAGAAAGAGGACATCGCCAACGTGGCTGCTAACGCCGGGAATGACGAACTCATCGGCAAGCTAGTAGCCGAAGCCATGGAGATCGTCGGCAAAGACGGCGTCATCACTGTAGAGGAATCCAAGAGCACCGAGACTACAGTTGAAAAAGTCGAAGGAATGGAGTTTGACAAAGGTTACATTTCCGCCTACTTCGTGACCAACCAGGAGACCATGGAGTGCATTCTCGAAGATCCATATATCCTGATCTATGAAAAGAAACTCAGCTCTATCCAGGATCTGCTTCCTCTGCTCGAGAAGGTATCCAGGTCTGGCAAGTCGCTTCTTATCATCGCCGAGGATGTTGAGGGCGAAGCTCTGCCGACTCTGGTGGTCAACAAGATTCGCGGCACTCTGAGCGTTGCTGCTGTCAAGGCTCCGGGATTTGGCGATAGAAGGAAAGCTATGCTCGGTGACATTGCCGTTCTCACCGGCGGAACCTTCTTCTCCGAAGATCTCGGTGTCAAGCTCGAGAATGTCACTCTTGAGCAGCTTGGTAGAGCGAAGAGAGTTAAGATTGATCGAGAGAAGACCACCATCATCGAGGGTGCCGGCTCTCGAGAGGCTATCCAAGGCCGAATTGCCCAGATCAAGAAGCAGATCGAAGAGACCGATTCCGATTACGACCGCGAAAAGCTGCAAGAAAGGCTTGCCAAGCTGTCCGGCGGAGTCGCGATTATCAGAGTCGGTGCCTCCACAGAGACCGAGCTCAAGGAAAAGAAGCACAGGATCGAGGATGCTCTCTCAGCTACTCGTGCTGCAGTTGAAGAGGGTATCGTCGCCGGCGGTGGCGTAGCTTTGATTAACGTTATACCTGCGATAGAGAAAGTACAAGCCTCCGGAGACGAGCTTGTTGGCGTCAACATCGTCAAGAAGGCTCTCGAGGAGCCTCTGAAGCAGATTGCGAACAATGCCGGCCTTGAGGGCTCTGTAATTGTCAGCAAGGTAAAAGAGGAGACGCTCAAGGGCAACTTTGGATACGGTCTCAATGCTTTGACCGGCGAATTCTGTAAGATGCTCGACGTCGGAATCGTCGACCCGGTCAAAGTCACCAGGAGCGCTCTGCAGAACGCCGCGAGCATTGCTTCGCTGCTGCTCACAACTGAGGCCCTTGTTGCAGACATTCCAAAGAAGGAAGAAGAGAATCCTGCAGCTAGTGCTGCCGGTATGTACTAAATCACCGGCTAAAAGCCCACACATTAGAGCTAAAGGGAGGCGGGTGCTCCGCCTCCCTCTTTCTTGTACCCTCTCAATCTGCAAATGCGCCAAGACTTTCAGCGACCGCGCGGGTACTCCGATGTACCGTACCCTTCTCCCTGAGAAATGGAACACCTTTGCCGACTGCATGCGCCGGCAGCTTAGCTGCCGGGAGACTGCCAAAGAGCTTGCATTAGCACATCGGCCGCTCAAACGGCATACAAGCTGAGGTGCGTCGTCGAAGACCTGACGAACTCTCCAGTCCCCGGCCCGGCACATCAGATCAGCCCAGGATGCGGTCGACTTCCTCCCGGTCGAGATCCATGACGTACGGGATGCCGCTCACCTCGCTGGCCTCCTTGGTCAGGGCGACGATGTCGTCGCGGGTGATGTACTGCAGTGCGAACTTCCGCGCTCCGGCCATGAGCTGCTGCAACCCGCCGACCACCCGGTCGATATAGGAGTACACTCCGATGGCGCCTGGAGGGAGCTTCTTGAACTCCTCGACTCCCAAACGTTGCTTGAGTTTAATGGAAACATGGAAAAGTTGGTCAATACTGTCGCCGCATTCCTGGAGGTCCTTGGGAAGTTTACCCTCCCGCAGGAGTCGTCCGATGGTGTTACCAACCATGGCTGCGGTCATCGGAGCGCGGCCCAAACCTACTAGGCGAACATGAGGAGCCCCCAGAGCCAGACCCTTGAATATCATGTCCTCTAGTGTGAAGCCGCCGGCGATGGCCACGGCTGGTATATAAGCTCCCCGCGATGCAAGGCGGTCCAGGTAATTATAAAGAAGCGATTCGATATAGACCGTGGGGATACCCCACTCGCACATCATTCTCCACGGGCTCATACCGGTACCGCCTCCCGCACCGTCGACGACCAGGAGATCGATGCGGGCATCGGAAGCGTACTTGACGGCACGGGCCAAGTCGGCCGGTCTGTAGGCTCCCGTCTTCAGGGAAATGTATTTGGCACCGGCCTTGCGCAGCTGCTCTACCCTTTGATGGAAGGCTTCTTCGCTGACCATTCCCAGCCGGGAATGACGCTCGAATTCCTTAAACGCGCCCTTCTTGAAGGCTTCGACGACCTCGGGATCCGCGGGATCGGGCAGTACTATATAACCGCGTTCCTTCAGCTGACGGGCCCGCTCTAGGGTGTCAAGCTTAACCTCACCGCCGATGTCCTTGGCGCCCTGTCCCCACTTCATTTCAACAAACTCCACGCCCAACTTTTCGATGGCGTACTCCAGGACGCCGAGCCGCGAGTCCTCCACATTTTCCTGTACCGTGATGGCTCCATAACCGTCGTAGTAACGCCTGAACATATTCACCCGGCGTTCGAGCTCCGGCGAGCGCGCTACGCGGCCGTTCTTCAACTCGAGCTCCGGATCCATGCCGCAGACGTTCTCACCGATGCTCACGATGACCCCTGCCAGGGCACCTCCGATGGCATAGCCCTCCCAGTAAAGCCGGGCGACGTTCGTCGATCCCTGGCCCGGGAACACGAAGGGGGCACGAAGCTTAATCTTGTCCTCGCCGGCTCCGATCTCGGTTTCCACGGATACGGCAGGGAAGATGGCCTTGTCGGGGTCGGCGGGTACGCCATGGGCACCCACGGCAGTGCCGTTGATGTTGAAATGCGAGAAATCTACGGGGTAATCCTTCCCTGAAGCCGCGGTTATGTGACCGAACGGCTGGGGATATAGGACTTCTCGTCCCCTAATGGCCGAACGACCTACTTCGCACAGGCCGGGACAGGTATCGATGCACACCTGGCACATACCACTAAAGGGAGAGACGCTGTCCGGAGTGCGATTTCTCGTCCTCGTGGCCTGTGTTGCATTGGGGATCATGAAACTCATAGGGTACAACGTCTCCTTTCTCGGTACGTCTTTATATAACGTCTCCCTGACGGGAAAAAGGTAGTGACTGTCACTATGCGAAAGTAGACTTTCATCTTGCAGATACTAAAAACCCCTTTCAAATTCGGGCAACCCGACAGATCAAACCTCGGCGACTCTGCCGGCGGACGGCTACCCGGGATTCACTTTCTGGCGCCGCCTACCAGAGATGGATTGTATCCAAGCCTTTGGGTTATCTTGGCGGCATATTCCTTGACCAGCGGAATGATCCTGCTATTCAGGTAATCCTGGGTCAGGCGATTGGATGGGCCAGACACGCTCAGTGCCGCTATAGCTTCTCCAGCCATGTTAAAGATAGGTGCAGCCACGCACCGCACGCCTTCCTCGCGCTCTTCCATATCCAGGGAGTAACCATTCCTCCTGATTTTCCTCATCTCTTCTAAAAACCGTTCCGGGTCAGTTATAGTGTTCTGGGTATAAGCCTTGAGCTGATGGGACTTTAGTAACCTGAGTAGTTTCTCCTCCGGCAGGTACGCCAGCAGCGCCTTGCCGCCACCGGTACAGTACGCCGGCAAATGACGTCCCATCCGTGCCATCATCTTGACCATGCGGGTCGATTCCACCTGGTCGATGTACACGATGTCGAAGTTATCCAAAACAACAATGTTGGCCGTTTCATTGCAGATTGATACAAGTTCTTCCAGGACGGAATGCGCATACTCCCGCCAATCAAAGGCATATAGAGCCGCGTTTGCGATCCTGTATAATTTCAGCGTAAGCTGGTATCTTCCGGTTACGGGATCGCGTCGCACGAACTCGCGCCGGACCATTGTATGCAGCAGCCGATAGGCCGTGGTCATGTTGAGACCCGTCTTACGACATATTTCCGTCAGCAACAGAGAATTACCGGCCTCACCCAAGGCCTCAAGGATGCTCAGGCTGCGCTCCACAGCCTGGACGGACTTTACGGCGCTCCCGTGCGGTTCTTTGTCCGCCTCCTTTTCCGGAGATAAGCTGGCATGACCCTCTCCAGATCTGCCAGCATCGGCGAGGTGTTCACTAAAACTCAACTACAAGCCGCCTTTCATTAGAAGATAACTGGAACAACCGCGATCATGACAATAACTGCGATGAGATCCTACTGGCACCTTTCGCCCAAAACCACGGAATATGTTCTACACCCAGCGAAAAATACCTTCCGTATGGTGAAATTTTTTGTGAGTATATGGCGTTTAGGGCCGCATAGTCTTGATTGGAGATCCGTAAGGTTGTGGTTTGGGACCGAAACCGCCGTGTTGAGCTCCAGTCAAAGCAGGCAGGTGATGTGGATATGGACGGCGTCTTCGTGATGAAGATCCGTGTGCTGTGGTCCGCGGCGGTCTTAGGGTTGATCGCGGTGGCTGCACCGACCCTGTACTGCGCATACCAGTGTCACATCCGATGAGTATCCAGACGAGTATTCCGGCCACAGCCCCCTTCCCGTTCCATCGGACCCAATCCTCCTGTGGTCGGCGAAGGATCCCAAGGGAGACGACAACGGGCCAGGGATTGCCATGTCCCTGAGCCGCAGCAGCAGAACTCTGCAAGCAGTTGTAGGTGCGGTTATCCCGCTTCCCGAGAGGTCGAATACGGCCCTTACAGGACGAGACGGCCATAATTCCCAGGTTGTAAAGGGAGGATCAGGACCGTAAGGCAAGTAGAGATTGCAATACGCCGCGTAAACGACGTGTAGAGGTGCGGTAAGGAGAAGCGGGGCTGGTTATCCAGGATACATCCGGTCTGATGTCCCTCTTCACCCGTTCAGAGGGTCGGGTATCATGTTGCAGGCGTTGCATCAGACGGGGGTGGAGGCCTTGCCCAATACGACCGGACTGGTGGCCGTGGGGCGCCTGCCGTCCGGCATCGAACGTCCGGCACCGGGCTGGCCGGGAAAGGCTCCCAGCTGGACGCCGGCAGCTTGGCTGCCGGGAGACTGCCAAAGGGCTTGCATTAGCACATCTTCAATGAACAGGCTCCACATCTCACTCCCGCGGCAACCTGCAACATTTTGCTGGTCAACGCCTCCTCGCTACCCACATACAAAGAGAAGCATTGTCCTTATTGTGGGAAGTTGCTATCTGAGCAACCTCAAACGGGCTGGTCTGCTGTTACCAACACCAGCGCGTAACAGAGCCAATCGTTTACAGTAGATCTATCAAGTCTCCGATTCCCGGCACTACGAGATCGGGAACGAACCTGGTGCTGTCGAGGTCAGATCGCTGTGTTTCTCCTGACAGCACTAGTATGCCCGTTATTCCGGCTGCAGACGCCATTGCGATGTCAGTGTAAAGCCGGTCGCCAATCATCGCAGTCTCGTGCCTGTCACACCTGATCTTTGCCATCGCAGCCTGTATCATCTCTTTATTTGGCTTGCCGATGACCTTCGGCGATCTCCCGGTAGACTCGCGTATTGCTGCGATTATACTTCCGCAATCGGGGATCGGCCCATTCTCTGTTGGACAGTTCACGTCCGGATGAGTTGCAATGAACGGCACACCTCTTCGAATCAGATCGCAGGCCCTGCGGAGCCGTTCATACGTGAGTTCCATATCAAACCCTAGCACTACAGCATCGGGCTGCTCAGAGTCAAGCCGAAACCCGGCCCGCGCAAACTCGTCCCGAAGGGACCCGGTGCCCAGGACGTACACTCGCGGTCCCAGGTTTGCAGCCTTCATGTAGGAAATCGTAGCCTCACCGGAGGTAAGGATTTCGTCCGGGCTAGCGGATATCCCCAGTGAGGCGAGTTTTTCTGCATACTCATGCCCGGCCTTAGACGAGTTGTTAGTCAGGAAAAGGACACGACGGCCAGTCTCTCTGCACCGCTCGAGAAACTCCACCGCTCCGTCCAGGATCCTCTTGCCTAAATAAATGGTGCCGTCCATATCGAGCAGAAAGCCTTTAATGTGTGACAGTCTTCGGACCGAGGCGTCCGGCACTTTGCGTCTTCCTCCTGTGTTGGCCGCCGACCACTTCGGGCACATTATCAGAAGAGAAGCTCTCACACCAGGCCTTGTGCTATCATAGCATCCGCCACTCGCAGGAATCCGGCGATGTTGGCTCCGGCGAACAGGTTTCCGTCAAAACCATACTCTCCAGCCTGCAGTCCACATCCTCGAACTCCCAAGGCAGACACATGCTGTTCTGAGACATCTCAAATACCGAGCACGCGACTCCGCCGGCATTGGCTGCTTTGCTGGGGCCGACGCCAATATCTCCGGCCGGAACATCAAGATCAGACCCAATGTGTCTACACAATTCTGTCATAAAGCTTTGACAGAAACGCATGATCTCTCGATCAGACTTCCCTCTGGGATCGAAGTCGCTGCCGCCTTTGGCTCCCCCGATCGGCAACCCGGTGAGTGAATTCTTGAAAACTTGCTCAAATGCTAATAACTTGATAACTCCAAGGTTGACTGAGCGGTGAAAACGCAATCCGCCCTTGTATGGGCCAACTGCGTTGCTGAACTGAACACGGTAACCCCTGTTGACTTGCACCCTGTTCTGGTCGTCTATCCAAGAAACTCTGAACATGATCTGGCGGTCAGGCTCCACAATTCTCTTAGGATACCGGCTTCTTTGTATTCAGGGTGACTTTCAATCACCGGTTCCAAAGAAGTCAAGACCTCTGTGACCGCCTGAAGAAACTCAGGTTCTCCTGCGTTTTTTCCAGACACCATTTCTAGCAATCAGACACATACGACATCCTCTCTCCTGACCTTTCCGTGCTTCACAGACTACGTGCCATTGCCTAGCCAAACTAAGCAATGGCAAAACTCGTCATACATCGATAACTGCTCTATTAATCACCATGATACCATTTGCAAAAAAACTGAGCAATGCAGGTATTAGAAAATCTATTAGTCTTTGATTGGCATGGCGGTTTATTAATTGCTATAGCGTGGCCGATTCTGGTCGATCTTCATGTATACCTCGACGGTCTTCTCAACCATTGTTTCACAGCCGAATCTTGTCCATGCACTTTCTCTGGCAGCACACGCGAGGCTTGAGAACAAAACCTGATCGTCCAAGACCGACATAATCGCTTCGGCTAGCTCTTTCGGTGACCTCGGTTTGACAATGATCCCTGTCTGCATGTGTTCGATCAGGTCTCTTATACCTCCCACGTCAGTGGCAATTACCGGTAGTCCGACGGCCATTGCCTCCATTACGGTCATGGGAGTGCCTTCGCTCCACGATGGTAGTACAAACACATCGAACTCGCTCATGATGTCCAACGCATCGTCTCTCCATCCAAAAAACCTCACTGAATCGCACAGTCCGAGATCGTTAGCATAAGATTCAAATTGAAACCGGCTGGGACCATCCCCAACCAGTACCAGTTGAGCCGTCGGATAAGATCGATGTACGACAGCAAATGCTCGCAGCAGGTCGGTTACGCCCTTTTCAGGTATCATCCTCAACACCGAACCTATGATCGGCCTGATTTGCCCGTTCACCGAGCCGGAGTTTGCTGCAGGCCTTGTCCTCGCTCGAGGCACTTTCGACAAGTCTATGCCGTTCAATGTAACTGTAAGCTTGCCACTGGACTCTGGGCATTGCTCCTTGGCCATCTCACCTAGAGCAGACGACACACAGATAATCGCATCCGCTCGCTGCAGCAGTATGCCGATTGCACAAGTGATCAATTGCCTTTTCAATCCTTTGAACCTGGGGGACAGCTCGTTATGAAGGGTCAAAACCATGGGTGGTTGTGAATGAGGTAGCCTGGAGAGAAGTGCAATCATGCCTGCCTTCCACCCGTGGGCGTGAACCAGCGTCCAGTTGCCTTCGGACAAGATACGCCGAACACGCGCTACCGCTTGTGCGTCCACAGTGACACGCACCCCGTCTAGTATGTCGACCAGGTAAGACTCGACTCCTAAAGTTCCATTGCTGAGTGCGTTGCCAACCACTCCCACCCGAATGCCCCGGTTTTTCAATCCCGATACAAGAAGTTCCAAATGCTTCTTCATTCCGCCATCCGCAACTCTGGCGACGTGCAGGACCGACAACTCATTATTGGTTACTATTGCTCAAAACCTCCCGTCTCCGCGGGGTCAGGCGCACCGAAAGGTAGAGAATCGCAACTGCTGCATAGTGAAGAACGAGAGCCCCTGCTACAACTCCTGAATCGTTGACTAAGAGTGCGACTATAGCTGCAATCGTAGTCCCTGTGAGACCGCTGACGGTTCTCGGAAACGCCTGCTTTATCCTTTGAATCAACGGCGTCGGCCTATACAGCAACCATGCAATGGCTATCAGTGCAATAACGAGTGCCCTTGACCACACGCTGTACCGAAAAAGCTTTAAGTTCATTTGCAGCTTCCTTCGAATGATGGCAAAAGCCTCATAGATGCCGTTGGCGTCTATCAGCTGCACCGCCCTCCCTAGATGGGTCGGTCCCTCAGGGTTGAAGTAAAGGTCGATCACTGTGGCCCCGCCCACAACCAGCACCGGCAAGGCGAGCGCGAAAAGCAGGCGTCGTTTCGTCAGTCTGCCGCGGTAGATCAGAAGAGCAGTGATAGGCAGTGAGACCGCGGCCGTAATGCCTCCACCCACATTCGCACCGACCATCGGCAACACTAGAATGAGCAACACTCCTGCATACAGCACCACAAACAGCGGCCGCAACCAAGTCTCTGACCTCGGCAGCACATCTAGCAACGCAGTAGTGCCCATTATCGTGGATCCTACCAAGACGCCCATGTACTCATTCCCGATTCCGTAGAACCTAGCACCGCCCATCGGGTCGTATCCGAGAACCGAGTTCTGAATCAGCCGAGTGCCTGTACATGTATCAACGATCAGAGCTAAAGCGGTCGATAGAGACACGAGGGCGATGTGCAGAACAGGATTGCGGGTGGAGCTTTGCGCAACCAGTGCCATCGCGAGTGCCAACAAAACTGCTGCAGACAATGAAGCAATCGATCCGGTCAGGCCGAACAGAGGCAGCAGCAACAAAGCCAGAGGCATAGACGCCATCAACAAGAGTGCCTTGAGCAGCGTTATTCGTACCCACGCCGCATCAGGCCGCAGTATGACGTAGAGCAGAGCAATGATATATGTGGCGATGTATGCGGAAACTATTGGATGAAGAATGGTTCTGCGCTGAATACCAGTTGCCACAGTCCGCTTCAATGTAGTCGCAAGCAGGTCTTCGACATTGGAAACAGCAACGGATTCGACTGCAGCTCCACCGAAGGTCTCAGGCGGATCAACTCCAAAAGCTGCGAGGATCGTTGGAGCCACATCGAGATTAGTGACCAATCCCACGCGCCTGGTAGTGTCCGAAGTGAGTGCCCCGCGCATCGACCCATCTCCGCACCACAGCACCAGCGGAGCAAAGGAATTGCCGGCAGCGATATCGTGCTGCGGAGGAGTCGGCACAAGAAGCATTAACCTGTCCTCAGCACTTAGTTTTTTCAGGAGAACGCCAATAAGCGTATCTAACCGTTCCAGTACTCGGTTTCGCATCTCAATAACAGATTGGTCAGTGTAACTATGACGTGCCTGGTATAACCTCGCTAGGTCACCGATCTCAATAGCAATGACCCTATTGGTGCCACTGCTGTCAGGGATCCTGTCTAAGATGATTTCGGAAAGGTACTCATAATCAGACCTGATTCCAAACGGGCTCCATGGATCCCTGATAACCGGCGTTCTAACAGACCCCTCGGGTATAACACCCCACTCGTCCATGAAAATGACGGTCATATGCCGCCTCGGTTGATCGGTATCCGCGTTTCCAAAGTAGCTAACCCTCACACCGGCCTTAGACAACAAGGACCCGAGTGCGCCCGGCACCGGACGGTGAGTGAGCGCCTTGTTCGCGGCTGCTATTTCGGCTATCGAAAGATTGACTATCCGGCCGGTGAGCTGCCTGCCCGTGCGTCTCTCATAGACAAGCTGAGCAGTTTCTGGAGGATTCGTGGTAAACTGTTCTGAGTCTGTGGACGCCAAGACAAAAACCTCGGATCCCTGCGAGAGTGTTGGAATCGCAACGATTTGGGTGTCCGCATCAAAGGATTGTGCAGACGCGACCGGACCCAACGCTCGGGCACCGGCACCAATCGTCACTGCTGCGTTCTCAGGACTGGTTGTGCCTGCGGTCGCAGTGTTCATCAGGCCGACCGCGCCTTCCTGGCACAACCGGCGAATGCTGGGCAGCTCGGTGTAAATAACATCGCTCACAGATAGTTGGTCTACGATCAAAACGACAAAATCTACCCCGGTTGCCAATGCAGGATGGCAACACAGAGTCAAGACAACCAGTCCGATTACTGGGCAGATCACCCTCGATCTCGGCATTCGACTGAGCAAGACCTTCACCGTGATTTAGTGTCACCCGGTCGGAGGCAGGTATTCCGATTGCGTTTAGTTGCATAGGAGGAACGGATGCAAGTTTGGAGGACTTCGGGGTCGGACAATCGAAGAATGATGAGTCGGCTATACGAAGGTGAATTCAGAACTTTGGTTCCGGTGATGACACGATGAAGCACGAAAACGTAAATGCAGCTCCTTACGATCTCAACCACCCTGACCCCGACACGAGGCTGGAGAACTTGAAAGCCTGTATGAAGTTGGTTGAGGAAGGCAAGATAAGCGAACCTCCAAAAGGCGAATACGTGAATAACCACATCCACACCACATTTTCGTTTTCTCCTTACTCACCTACATGCGCTGTCTGGATGGCGTATAGGGCCGGGCTTCAGACTGCGGGTATCATGGACCACGATTCAACAGCCGGTGCCAGGGAGTTTATCGAAGCCGGCCGGATAGCAAAAATCGCAACTACAATCGGAGTCGAGTGTAGAGTTGACTTCTCAAGCACGCCTTTGAAAGGCCGGGCGATTAACAACCCTGACCAAAAATCCATAGCTTACGTGGCGCTTCACGGAATTCCTCACACGCAGATCGACAGGGTACAGGAGTTCTTTGCCCCCTACGTAAGGGCCAGGCATGAGCGCAACCGGCTGATGGTCTCGCGCTTAAACGAGATTGTTCGTCCCCTGGGCCTCACGCTGGACTACGACGAGGACATCTTGCCGATCTCCGAAAGCGCTCGCGGGGGAACCGTGACAGAAAGACACATTCTGTTTGCGCTCTCTCAGAAGCTGGTGAATAGGTACGGGAAAGGCGAATCGGTTGTCGAAGTAGTGAGAGGTAAGTTGGGAATAGAGATTCCTGCGAGGATATTGAGATTGCTGCTCGATGCAGGCAATCCTTACTATGAATATGACCTCTTAGGCGTCCTAAAAAGCGATCTGGTCGCAGCCTTTTATGTAGAAGCGACCGATGAGTGCCCGGACGTTCACGAGATCGCATCCCTGTCAAAACAGGTCGGAGCGATTCTGGCATATGCGTACCTGGGCGACGTTGAGGAATCAGTCACCGGCGACAAGAAAGCGCAGAAATTCGAGGACGACTACATCGAAGAACTGTTCGAGGTAATAAAGAACATTGGGTTCAATGCCGTGACGTACATGCCCACGCGGAACACTCTACAGCAGCTCAGGACGGTTAAGAGCCTGTGCGAGAGACACGAGCTGTTCCAGATCAGCGGCGAAGATATAAACTCTCCTCGGCAGTCTTTTGTATGCGAGGCATTAAAGAACCCGGAATTTCATAATCTCATAGATTCTACGTGGGCTCTGATCGGGCACGAAATCGCCGCTACCGAGGACCTGAACAAAGGCATGTTCTCTACCAGGTCCATACAGAGCTGGCCTTCGCTTGATGAAAGAATCCAGGCTTTTAAGGCAATCGGTTTGACGGTAAGTCGACACTGACCAACTGCCGGGCGCGGATCCGGCGCCCGGCGATTGAACCACATTACTCACCGCCGAGAGAGCAGTGTGTCGCGCTGATATGGCCGTTCGCGTCACCGGCACTGTGGTGAGCATCGTTTTCCGCTGCCGCACATACCAAGTACAGAGCGCTGCAATCGGCGCACCTTTTAATTTGGTGGGTCTTAGCAAAGTCCTCCCAGTGCCGCTGCTGCTCTACAGTTAAGCTCCCGGTCCCTTTACACAACGGGCAAACGTTATCCAGAGCAGCGAGTATTGCTCTTCGAATAAACTCCGACCTATTTGGCACGCCTTCCATGGCTCTGGCCAATTCCTCATCTACCTTGAACGTTATGATCTCCTGTTTTGACCGTCTCGCCAATTTCTGATCCCCTCCAACAACAGGCGACCTGCTCTAACTCTCCAGCTTGTACCTCTGCGGTCTTGCTCTTGTGGCCGATCCATCGCCAAGCCAGCCCAGTTGCATATGCGAAAGCTGTAATAAGGATAATGACCGGGCCGGTCGGCAAGTCATAGGTGTAACTGACTCCCAGCCCAGTGGTAGTAAAGATCATACACAGCAGCGCTGCGGCGACCATCATGGATTTCATCGACCGGCAGAACAGACCGGCTATCGCAGCCGGCAGGGTTAGCAGCGCCACCACCATAACTATGCCGACAATACCCACCATCAACACTACAGTAAGGGCAGCCAGACAGAGCATAAGCATGGAGTAGAACCCCACGCGCAGTCCTCGCACAGTAGCGAACTCCCTATCAAATACAACTGCGCCGAATTGGTTGTAAAACACGGCTGCCACCGCCAGTATCACGATGTCTAGACCCACGATGAGCCACAGCTCTTGCCTTGACATGATCAGTATGTTGCCAAAAAGGTAACTCATCGGATCTACATATCCTGGCGTCTTGGCCAAGAACAAGACTCCTGCAGCCATTCCAACCGACCAGAGTGCACCTAGCACAGTATCCTCTCTTTCGCGGGCGTAAAGGCTGACAATACCTACCACTAAAGCAGCAACCAACGCAGATGCCAAAGCGCCGTGAATTGGCTGAATGAAACTAAGGCCATGAGCACGATTGAGGTACAGCGCTAGGCCAATTCCTCCTAACACAGCATGTGATATCGCCCCTGCGATATAGCTAATGCGCTGGACCACCACATATGTGCCAACCACGCCAAACGCCATACTGGACAGAATACCCGCGATCAATGCATATCTCAAGAACGAAATCTCCGGATTCAACAGTGCAGCAATAAACTCAGGCATTGCCACTCACCTCTTCAATTACACGGTCGTGGCGAACCAGCCTGGTCTCTTTGCCATAGATCCGATCAATTGTCTCAGCCGACACTTCGCCGGTAGGATGGACAGCCACAGTCCGATTGACGCAAACGACCTTAGTCACAACTTGGGGAACAAACCACACCTCGTGTGATACCATGACTATCGTTATCTCCTGCTTGAGGCATTCCAAAATGGCCATTATCTCCTCTCTAGCCACTGGATCTACATTCGCAGTCGGCTCATCGAGAAGGAGCAAGTCCGGCTCTCCTGCGAGCGCTCGTGCGATGAGAACTCTTTGCTTCTGCCCGCCAGAGAGGTCTGCGAACTGTTTATCAGCTAACTCCAGAATTCCAAGCCGCTCTAGTGCTCGCTCAACAGCAGCAAAGTCGCCTTTTTCGTAACCTCCAATGTGATTGGCCGTTAGACGCCCCATTAAGACGACATCTCTGACTGTCACAGGGACCAATGGGTCGTGGCTAGACAACTGCGCCACATACCCCGTACGGTGTCGGGCTCGCTCCGGAGGCAGGCCAAAAACTCGCACCACTCCTGATCGTGGTTTGAGCAGCCCGACCATGAGCTTAAGCAGAGTCGTCTTTCCACCGCCATTTGGGCCAATCACATAAACAAACTCGCCTTCCTGAACTGTCAGGCTCGCATTAACTATGACTGGCGCTCTATTATATGAAAAGCTAACCCTTTCCAACTCAATAGCATTACCGGCCACTACAGCACCCTCCCGCTCCGATACTTTCTCAACAACCTTGCCTACTACTCCATCGACTGTGCTAACTGGTCTGCGATTGCCCAAAGATTGGCCAGGACATCCTTTTTAAGCGGATCGATGCTGACAATGGATGCGCCGATTGATTCTGCTATCAGTCTTGCGCTAGAATCGTCAAACTGCGGTTGAACAAATACGGTGCGAATTCCGTTTGATTTCGCCCAGGTGATGATATTCGCCAAAGCTCTAGCTCCCGGGCTCTTGCCCTCTACCTCGATCGACACTTCAATTAGTCCATATTCAGCGGCAAAGTGGCCTAGCGATGAATGATAGGTGAGAAACTCTCGACCTGCGAACGGGTGGAGCCGTTGGCGTATCGCAGCATCGAGTTGTTGGATCTCAAGACAGAGTTTCTCTAGGTACTGTTCGTATTCGGCAGAATGTGCTGTGTCTCGGACAGTGAGTGTGCCGGCAATCTCGCGGGCCATCCTTTCCAAGTGCTTAAGCGACAGCCATACATGCGGATCCTCATGGGAGTGCTCCTCATCGTGAATCTCTCTACCGATTCCTGCGACTGAAACTATAGCCAGACCCGAGTCCTGGTTCTGGACTTTGCCCAACATCCGCTGCTCGAAGGGGAGATCGAGACTGAAGTATATGTCAGCTCCTGCCAAACTGGCTACCTGTCTAGGACTCGGCTCAAAAGTATGAGGATCCTGGCCGGATATCAGCAGCGTTGAAACTGACACATACGGCCCGCCAACGCGTTCGACTATATAGGCTAGCGGCGGAATGCCGACCGAGACTTTTATGGGTTCGTCCACGCTACGAACTGGCAAGCGTGAGGAAGCATTGAACAAAGCCGTTATTATTACAGCGACTATGGCTAACCTCCACAAACGGGCTAACCGGATTCTCATACGTGACCCTCCAAATACCCAAATCCGCGCTTATGATAATACTATGTATTACCAAAGTCAAGGTAAATCCTTCACAGGAAAGCAAGTTTGGCGAAATGTCATCAGAATCAGACAAAGAGAGTCGAAGAAACTCCGGCAGGAATTCTATTTCCAAGTTGTGTTAGGTCTTGTTTCGGACTGTAACCACCGAATGCCGTGTGTGTAAGCACTCTGAGGATCAACCACCAATTACTGAGTCACATAGTTGGTGGTACAACGGGAGTTACTGGGTCTGCGTTTGCGGTGCCACCTGCAGCAGTGGGTATGCTCCTACGTCGATAGATCAGTAGAACTCCTGTAACTACTGAGATCTGGGAGGTGAGATTTTGTAGTCAAGTTAGATAGGCTGGCGGTAATCTTGGTGCTCATTGTCACTGTGATGGTTGGTCTATACTCGACGTGTGATGCACATGATGAAGCCACTTTCGTGTAGTCCAATGCGTTCTTCACCTTACCGCTAGCCTCAGCTGGCGGATTGCCAATTCCCGAAAGTCTGAAGACCAGAGAGACAGCTTCACCTGTGTCATCAATGTCCTTGGCGGCGGTTCTCTGATTGGAGGCGTGGACTGCTGATGGGGCTGACCAATTCCGCAATGCGGCAAGAGCAGAAGGAGTCAGTACATATGCCTCCTCTGTCACTGCGATGCTCCGCTAATCTTTCGAGTTCAGCCCATCGGCCCCAGACTCGGTGGCAAACGGTGGGTAGACGTCTCTCGATCCCCTCGCAGGCATACAAAAGACCGCCTAAATCCCAGCTAAGCAAGATTCAGGCGGTTTAATTCATGAGGATGGTGCCGAAGGCGGGAGTTGAACCCGCACGGCCGTTAATGGCCACTAGACCCTGAATGCCGTTCAGGGTTTGTCACTCAGAGCTGACTTGTATTGGATTTTTCTTTTGTATCAAGGGTTTGAGGGCTTTTCCATTGTCAGGAAAAGCTCATTTTTGTCACCCTTTATCAGGCTGTTTTGCACCAAAATTCCACCATGGTGGTGGGAGAATCTGGGAAAATCACTAGACAATGCGCCGTTCGGTGGAATAATTAACAGGGGTTTTTGGTGGAATCGGAGTCACTAGATTTTTGGCCCTTTATGATACAAAATACGGAAAAATACGAGCAGAAATATAGTGATTGGTGGAAGCAGTTCTCCTCATCTGTTTCGTTATGAGCCGTTCCCAATTCATACCTCAAAGCGAGTTAAAGAACGCCGGGATCACGACAAGAAACTCGCCAACCTATCGCGACAGGTAGAAGAGCTCGCCATAGCGTGCTGGCGAGGTCGTTTTCCATCCTTTGCTATCCCTTTGGGCGACAATTGGGCGGCAGAAAGGGCGGGCTGAGAATCTGGTGAGTATCAGATTCATTAACGTCTATCACTTCTCTTGTCGCCAGCCGCTACTCCTCAGGAGATAACCGAATTCAAGATAGCTTCGGCTCCCAAGGTAATGGATAAGGCTTTCGGCTCGTTCAACTGCCTCGAGATCGGCACTCTGGAGCGCGGTCTTCAGAATAGCCCGCGCCTTTTCCCGTAAGTAGTAGACGCTCCACCCCTCCCGACGCCCCGTGGCAATAGACTCGAGACATTATGTGGCTTCTCTTGATATCTTCGAGACAATGGTAGTGAGCTTCTCCACCCACCGCCAGTCTCCCATGCAGTGTAAATCATATCCATATACAGCCCGAATTGCAGACGAAGCAATTGGCATTGTTCCTGGTTCTCCCGCAAATCGTCTTCGTCCCCTATAACTTCAGGGCTTCAGGTTTTCATTTCAATCCCACTATGGTGCGATTAGAACTGATCCCTCAAACAGATCATAGTTACATTTACTGGGTTTCAATCCCACTATGGTGCGATTAGAACATGTTGGCAACATCACCACCGTTCCGGCCATCCTTATGTTTCAATCCCACTATGGTGCGATTAGAACCATATCCAACCTCAAAAACTGGATGGAAATCATCCGTTTCAATCCCACTATGGTGCGATTAGAACGTCGAGAGCTCTCAGGTGGCTTTATCTCAATCAGCCGCAGTTTCAATCCCACTATGGTGCGATTAGAACTGTGGACGTTCATTCACGACAAGAACGGCAAGCCAAGTTTCAATCCCACTATGGTGCGATTAGAACGCAGGGATTCACAAGGCTTCTGCTCTTCACAGAAACGTTTCAATCCCACTATGGTGCGATTAGAACAAGTGTAGCTGGAATAGTCACAATCCTCTCGCCAACAGGTTTCAATCCCACTATGGTGCGATTAGAACGATGATGCAACCGAGAAACATGAATGTCGTGATCGGGTTTCAATCCCACTATGGTGCGATTAGAACCATGACCACGGGTGCGCAACCCACACCCAGTTTCAGGTTTCAATCCCACTATGGTGCGATTAGAACCGAAGCAGGGGATCTAGTCAAGAGGTAGCCCCCCCCCGTTTCAATCCCACTATGGTGCGATTAGAACTCCGTTACATTGCCGGCAATGTAACAGCCGGATTCGGGTTTCAATCCCACTATGGTGCGATTAGAACCTGGATAGCTACTCTCTGGAGGATTGGAAACTCCTCCGTTTCAATCCCACTATGGTGCGATTAGAACATTCATACTGTCTGTATCGTTCTGACTGAAGCACATAGTTTCAATCCCACTATGGTGCGATTAGAACCCCCGCACCCATCGCACCTATCGAGCGCAGTGATGGTTTCAATCCCACTATGGTGCGATTAGAACTCCGAGAACCCACTCTTTTTCCTGCCAAGGCCGCTCGTGTTTCAATCCCACTATGGTGCGATTAGAACTGCCCCCGTCACTCTGCAGTTTGGGGCTACGACGGAGTTTCAATCCCACTATGGTGCGATTAGAACGCTCGACGTTCTTGGGTGTAAGATGGATTCCATTGGGTTTCAATCCCACTATGGTGCGATTAGAACGTTCTCGGATTTCCCTTCTGCCGTGAAAATGATAATGTTTCAATCCCACTATGGTGCGATTAGAACCCTCTCGCCCGGGCTTGTGACCGGGCCGTACATTACGTTTCAATCCCACTATGGTGCGATTAGAACCGCAAGGTCGGCGACGCGTGGGAGTGGCTTGAGCTGTTTCAATCCCACTATGGTGCGATTAGAACTACACCTTCTCGCCGTCGTTATCATAGACGACGATGGTTTCAATCCCACTATGGTGCGATTAGAACCGTTCGCCGTGATGTTGCCCACGGGCAGGCTCCCCGTTTCAATCCCACTATGGTGCGATTAGAACGACAGCTATTATGCCGGGTGGAGCCTAGTCAAAGCAGTTTCAATCCCACTATGGTGCGATTAGAACTCAGTGCCGTGATCAGCTGAAGCTGTGCGAGGGAATATGTTTCAATCCCACTATGGTGCGATTAGAACAGTGCCGCATGTTCAAGGGCGCATCCTGTCGGCGAGTTTCAATCCCACTATGGTGCGATTAGAACGCCTGGAAATAGAGCTTCGCAAGCTCGGCATAAGACGCGTTTCAATCCCACTATGGTGCGATTAGAACTAAAATCAGTGTATCTGACGCTCTACCTCTGTGTGGTTTCAATCCCACTATGGTGCGATTAGAACTAGGAATCGGGGCCAACGCTCTCGCCAATGTGGGATAAAGTTTCAATCCCACTATGGTGCGATTAGAACCCTCACGCTCCTCCGCGTACCTCTCGACGAAGGCCGTTTCAATCCCACTATGGTGCGATTAGAACGAAGAACAGCTTGTCCACAGACATGAACGCTTCTTCGTTTCAATCCCACTATGGTGCGATTAGAACTTTTCCCAAGTAAGTGCATAGAAGTGGTATTCTCCGTTTCAATCCCACTATGGTGCGATTAGAACTTGTGTGAAGCCACTGGTGGTCGATATGTGTACCTGTTTCAATCCCACTATGGTGCGATTAGAACCCTCCCTCCTTCTTCATTTCTCTCGCTATCAGCTCGGTTTCAATCCCACTATGGTGCGATTAGAACTAACCCCAAAGGGTAGTTTTTTCAAGGCTTTCAGGGAGCTAGCCTGCTGTCGATCCCCGATACTAGGATTTGCCCAGGAGATCGACGGCAGCCCTCACGACCCTCAACCCCACATAACATAAGGATCCTTTCCCATATCGCTTTCCATTAACATCCAGAACAAGTTAGAGACTTCATCCATCGACTGCAATTATAACATAGCACATTTGAGATTTACAGACCCCTTAACGGATATTACCAGTTTCCACGAGTTTATGACCCGCGGGCTTGTCCTTGACGGATATATCCCCCAGAATCCGGAACATGCCAAAACCTTGACTATTTCTTTCCCCGAGGCCCGCTTCATAAGCCAGACGAAATAGACCCTCTTCCCCCTCCATCTCAAACCGCCCCTCGTACCCCCTAACTTGCATACCCTGCACCAGAATAAGCCTGGACCTCCACTCACCCTCTCTCTCAAACCTCATCCCCTCACCAGCAGGCAGTCCTACCGCCAAGGCTTTGCGCCTGAGGTTGAGCTCCACAACCCTCCAGAAGTCCGGTTCATCAGGCGACAAAAACCTCTTATGTAGCTTTTCATCTCTGCGCATCCCGGTAGAAGCTACCACCGGAGATAGAGTCTCGCACAGGACATGACCCGGAAACTCAGGAGGCGGCTCTACTTCCACCTTTTCTACCTCCAGGCACACGGTCCCTAAAATTGCTTTCCTTTCTTCCAGCAGACCTGCAGCCAAGGCCTCGATTGTCATAGAAATGGGCGATGAAACCCACCAGTGGATAGGAGGCATACAACTTAATCCTTCAGGAACACCTCGGGCACAGCTGGGATACAATTTGGAAAACGTCAGCATCTTGTAGCTGTGAGCACTAACAGTAAAACCCTGGTTATGGAGGAAATTACCAAGTTCCGGGTTGCTCTTTGCGATAACCCTGTATAAGAACCCATGCAAAAGGTGCTGGTAGTTCCAGGGAAGGATAACTGGATGCTCAGAATAAAACACTATATGAAGACGCATATCCTGATTTCTCCCCTTTTTGATGTGGAAATGACATGTGAAAGCTTGAAACACAGCATCCCCTACTCCAGGAATTGTCCCGTCGGCATTTTTTGCTGACCTATTACTTCCTTTCGCAGGTATTTCTTATGAGGAACACAGTAAACGTAAATGCTATCATGGGCGGGATCGATTATTCTTCGCAATCCCAGCTTTACGCGCTCCAGCTGTGCTTCTGTCAACTCCCCTTCAAAGGCACTGTTCTGTACCCAATGCAAAAAGCGCCGTAAATACTGGCAAATCTTTGCTACCCGTTCCTGTTCCACATCGTATACGACCATAACATACATCTCTCTCACCACCAGGCTCTTAGCGCTCTATAGGACTCTATATCTAAAAGGTGGCGGATGAGCTTATACGCTTCAAGGCGTATAAGCTGGCGGTAAGATATGTTACGTTTAAGACGCCGGTGGTAAACTGTGGTCTGAAGACTTTCTTCCATTTCCCGGACCACTTTCTTGCGCGCTTCTTCTTTCAGGTAAATCCCCTGAGCCTCGCCAATACCCAAAAAGTCTTTTTCGTCAATAATACCTTTGTTTAACAACCGAAACAAAATACGGTCTCCAATTAGGGGTTTAAAAATCTCCGCGATATCCAGCGCCAGAGAAAAGCGCCGCTGCGACGGCTCGTGAAGATAACTGATCGTAGGGTTGAGCTGCGTCACGTATATCTCTGAAAGAGTGGCTGTATAGATAAGTGTGTTAAGAAAGGAAATCAGTGCATTCACCATATTATCTGGCGGTCGCCTTACCCGCTTTTCGAAAGGTTCTTCGAGATCAAGGATCTCGGTGAAAGCCCCGTAGTAAGCCTCACGCGCCTGCCCCTCTTCCCTCATCAACTCGGGGATGCTTTCGCAGGCAGCAAGCCGTTCCAGGCTCTGTTCAACTACATCCAGGGCACTGCTCACGGCCTTACCCCGGTTACCGTAGTAGCTGAGATTGCGTCGGATGTGGTAGAGGCCGCCAGCCACAAACTCGCGTGCCAGAGAAAGCCGCCTGCCGGAGTCAAGATAGTGCTGCACCTGTCTGACTAGAAGATCACCGCTGACGTTCGTCTCCCGTGGGTAGAAGCTGCCCGTATAGAAACCGTGATAGTTGAAGAAATGCATCACCACCCCATAACTGGCCAGGAAGTTAAGAAGCTTCGTGTTCAGGTCCATCTCCCCGAAAAGGTAGAGGTCGCGCACGTCCTCGACGGGAATAGCCTGCCGCTGAACTTCCCCGCTTTCGCCTTCCTGTTCAAGGTAAAGGGTGTTCTGCCTGCGGCACAGGCGGCCGCTTCGGAAAATATAGTAACTCCGCCCCATCTCCTCACCCCCAGCACAGATCGGCATAGGCGCAAACATGGCAAACCGATGCGAAATCTGCCGCTGGTGGGTCCGGAGAGGATTCGATCTCTCGCACCTCCCGCAGCGCCTCCTCGACCCGCGCCTCAAGATCGGGAGTCAGATGCACCTCTTCTTTTCGGCGCTCCCGCGGGAAGCGCAGCTCACCTACCAGTTCGCCAGCTCCCCGTCGCTTGAGGTAAAGAAGATAATACGCCACCTGGAGGCGGGAAGCATCAACGAACTTCCTGGAATTCTTGATTTCAAGCACTTTACCCTCAGCTTCAACAATGTCCACTTTTATGAGGTCGTCAATGAGTACCTCACGCCGCGGCAACCAGGAATAGGTATCCTCATGCAGCAGGCGGCCCAGAGCTACGCGCTCGGAAAACGGCTCCATTCGGATACCCCTTGCATAAAGCCACACCTTGCGCGGGCACACGACCAGATAGTTGACCTTGACGCCGTTGGTGCGCAAGTCCTCGAACTCATCATTGGTCATAAAATCAGGCGACGAAGTTGGCATCCAAATCAACCTCCCTGGGCATCAAACCTAACTCAGGGTCATACGCAGCATCCACCATCAATACGCCGTCTTTCAGCAGCGTAAGCCTACCCGCATTGTTAAGCATCCAGAAAGTACCAAGTGGGATGGGTACCAACAATTGTGTTGCCAGCAGGTAACGTTTCTCTGCACGATGTGCCTCGTATTCTGCGTAGAAGCAGTGAGGCAGCACTTCCGCGCCCTGAAACATCTCGTAGAATTGTTCTTCGCCTTCAGGCGCATGGTGTAGCGGGCGCATAGATTGCAGCACGGTTTGGAAGGCGCTGCGCGCCTGCTCAAACCGCTTGTGCTCCTTTGTTGTCCAGCCGTCGCGATATACCTGCCGCACCCATTCGGCAGCAACTTCCACCGTCAGCGGCTCGCCGTCGGGCGGCGCACTCTCCAGAGTCGTCTTTAAGCGCTCCAAATCGTAAACACGCTGCAATTGCTCAGGGTCAAACTCCCGCGCTACATGGACCTCCACACCGCCAGGATGCTCGCAGTAGCGGTTAACCCGCCCAAAGCGCTGTAATAGGTCGTCAACGGGGGCAACTTCCGTAAAGATGGTGTCAAAACTGACATCCAGCGACACCTCCACAACTTGCGTCGCCACGAGTACGCGCACATCGGCATCGTCTTTACCCTGCAACGTTCCGATGACGACTTTTTCCTTCGCCACACGGTCACGACGGGTAAATCGTCCATGCAATAGGTGAACACCACCTAACTGCTTTTGCAGTTGCCGATAAAGTTGCTGCGCCTGTGCCACGCGGTTGGCGACGACGAGCACGCGCTTGCCGCTTTCGGCAGCTCGCACGATAGCAGGTATAAGCGCTTCAAGCGGTTCATCATACCAGCGCAAACGATGACGCACTCGTGCGAGAAATTGCTGTGTCCACTCCTCGCCGTCATTACCCTTTAAGCCAAATTCGGCAGCAGGCTCACCTAACGCCTCTTGCAGCAACGCTTTCAAGAACGGCGGGAAAGTGGCACTCATGAAGAGGCATCGCCCACCCAGTTCTTTCAGCACCTGCACCATCCCGGCAATGAGCGCAACAACATGGGCATCGTAAGCGTGGATCTCGTCAAAGATGAACAAACCGCCGAGCATTTCGCTGACGCCGATTTCAAAGCGCGGGATGCCGAATAACCACTTGAGCAACTGGAAGGGCGTGGCGACTTTAATGGGTTTATGGACAAGGCGATTGATGTCGATTTCGGTTTTGGCCTGTGCTGCAGCCACTTCATATTCGCCGCTCCGTTCAAAATGTTCACGGAAGGCATAATCCAACGCACGGGAATGAACGACCCCGACGTTCTCTTTGCCGAATCTCTCCTCCAAGGTATCCGCCATCACCTCAATGCTGGCTTGGTAGGGCAAGAGGTAGAAAATGCGTTCGCCGCGCTCACGGTTGCGCAATGCCCAGAATATGGCGGCGAGCGTTTTGCCTGAACCCGTCGGTGCTTCCAGAAAAGCGTCGCCTTCATGTTCGCCCAGACGCTTTTGGAATGGACGCAAAGACGACGGCATGAACGGCGCAGGGAGAGCGTTCTTGAACTCCGTCACGCCCGCGCTGACCGCATGGTCCGCTGCCATGAGCCAGCCGCGCGCAAGAAGCAGCACCGTTGATTTTGGGTCGACGAACAGCGTCAAATCAACCGTCTCCGATTCTAGATGTTCCAAGAAGTCAACAGGTAACGGTATTTGCTCCGGTGTTGCAGGTAAGTGCAATCTACACAATTCGGGGTGCTCTTCGCAAAACCTTCGCACCCATGTCCAGTAAGCCTGCAATTCACCGGCTTTTTCGCGAAACTTCCTAATGGCGCTTTCCACGATGTCAGGTTCGGGTAAGGGTACAAATCCCGCATCGCCCAAAAGTTCAGGATCGTTAAGGTCGCGGTGATGGGTGAGTACAGCAGCGACCGCCAGCGTCCGTATGTCATCGTCCATGTTAGCGGTAAGCAGCAGCGCTGCCGACAAAACCTCGTGGCGAAATTCCCAGTGAAACTTTCGGTCACGCAAACCGCGTTGAAACCCACTTGCGGCTTTACCCAAGTCGTGGGTAAGGGCAGCTACGACAAGGGCTTGCCGAAGACGTTCCACTTGTTCGTAATCAAGAAGATGCCGCCAGCGAGGAAGAAACGCCTCAATAGCAGCCCGGACATACTCAGCAACTTGGCGAGAATGGATACCTAACGGTACTGGCCGTTCTCCTGATTTGGCAAGAGGTTCTCCGTTCATGACGCCCTCCTAAGAGCAGCTGCCCATATCAATGCGCTCGAACAAAGTCCAGGTTTCTCCGCTTCGCCTGCTTATCAAAGGCAGGACGTATGCATCCTTTTCCAAGCAAATATACTGAGAATTGCCTCAGAACGCACTAAACCTATCAAAATCTGCCTGCGCCGCAAGGTTAACGAAGCTAACCACAAGCCTGTGCCAAAGCTTTTGAAGCAGAGTCAACTCTTTGGAATACAAGTTCGGCTCTGAGTCCTTTTTAGCACCGGCGGGTACACCAGCAAAGCGAATCGGAACTCCCCCCGCTCCAGCTGATGGCGGCATCAACTGATCTGCGCTCCTCCTGACAGCTTCAGATAACCGAATGGCACGCGTCACCGTATTGCGGACTGCAAGGATACACCGATACCCTTCTTTCATGGCCTGTTCTAGGGCATGCGGCTCTAAATGCAGGAGATTTCAAACACGCGCTCAACTAGTTTCGGTATCTATAATGGCGCAGCCTAACTGCTTCCAAGAATCTCAAACTGCATCTGGTAAAGTAGCGGACAGAATAACAATAGGAAGTGGCAACCTAATTGATCGTTCCGATAATGACATCAACAACAAAAAGTACCGCCTCGGGAGGTTTAGCATGCTGCCACCGCAGGTTGGCCCCCTCCTCTCCCAGTTCGGCAGCATGCTTGGCCATTCGCTGTATTACATCACTTGCCAACGAACGCAATAGCAGCGCGTAAACGAGGTGCTGAGGCTGCGTCTAATCTCGAAACCGCAGCAACGGCACAGACACCGCTTCAGTCTTACCCAAACCCATTGGTGCCCGCAGCACAACTGATTGGCCGGATGCTAAGGCTTTCCATGTGTCCTGCTGATGCTTATAGGGGGCTTTTCCAACAGCCTCCCGGTAAGTTTCAATCAGTTCATGCTCCGCGCAGTACATGCTCTACCCATTCCCGCCTATATAACGGTACAACTGCCTCATCGTTGGCATCCCGCACCAGCCAGCCAGAGGCTCGCACAAAGGCAGGACGACGCTTTGCATCCACAACGCCGAAAATCGTCATGCCCATCAACTTCCGATAAGGTTCAGCAGTGAAGGCAATGGGCAGATTGTGCAACCACGCGCCCACCCTGTTCTTGCTGTTCATTACCAGTTCTAGCGGCAGCAGGACCCCGCTCACTTCGCCCTCGTCAACAGGCTCTAAGGTGACGGGCGTTATGGATTCTACACTGGCGACGTCCTGCGTCCGCCCCAACAACAACGCATAGCGGGGTTTGCGGAATGGGGCTTCCCATTCAGGCGGCAAGTAAAGAGTCAGGCGGGGCATGGCCAAGAACTCGCGTTGGAGAACAGTACGCGTCTTGGGATAAAGTTTGGGCATTGGCGCCGCCTTTTCGTCTTTTCTATCAAACTGGTAAATTGCTTCCAAATCCATCGCCTTACTTTCATAGTCACAGCGATACGCCAGCCATTCCACCTCGTCGGGCAAAACCCATCGACCCGCTGCCGCCGAGAGCAACCCGTAGATTGTTGATAATGGCGGCACGGGCAGCGTCAGTTGGTGTCCAACGAAACTGGGCACGCGAAAGGACGCTGTGTAGGCAGTTAACACAATACGGACAGCACTTATCATGGACATACACCCTGAGAGCTACAGTTTGTGGCATTCAAACACCGATGCCACCTGCTCCGCTGCGTTCCCCAGCGCTTGCTGCGGTGTCCCCGCCATCTCAATGCAGTCCTTGAACAATGCCTCCTCTGCAAAGGTTTTGAGCACCTCGTCCTCATTCGCCAGCACGGTGGGGCGATAGCCAAAGTACAGGGCTTTTCCGCCCTTAGGTGCCAGCAAGCGGTCCTTGTAGTCTCCCAGCACGGAGTGCAACCGCTCCAGATTCAGTCGCACCCGCTCGTTGTTTTCGTCAGATTCAAACAAGCGCTGGAAGGGCGCGTTGCCGCCATCCAGAAAGCCCACCAGAACAATGACAGGCGCCACATCGGAAAGGTTGCGGGCAAGATGAGCTCCCCCGCGCAGGCGCGCCAACGCCCTCAGGACATCCTGTAGGCGCTTGATGCGCTTATCGCACGACAGTCGGTAAGTACGTTCATCTACTTGCTCCAATTCGTTTTGATGAACCTTAAGCGCCTCATCGGACAAGTCGAACATCTCGCCCACTTCAAACCGCCCGACATCCTTAAGGGAAATCGTGAAGACGCCCTGTAAATAGGTCGTATAGTGTTCAGTCTCATAAAGCAGCGGGTCAGCGTCAGGTGGTAGGTTGCGGGTGAAGTGCCCGAAGTCGCGGTCTATTACATTGGGGAAAACGGAGATGAGCAGGCTGTTTTTGAGCGGCGAGATGCGACGGAAAGTGCCATGCTGGTTCATGGCTGATTCTTCACCTTCTGCTGCTTCTGCAGTTTTTCTGCCCTTCTGCGCCCGCTTGCGGGCAACCATGTAGCCAAACAAGTCGTCTTCCTCGTAAGCGACGGGGTCACCGGCGGTGAAAGCTTGCTGAGGCTGCCTGATGACTGTCACCGGGCTGGGATTCCACCCGAAGTCCTCATAAAGCACCTGACGCCACCAGCGCCGCCATGCTTGCCCTGACACGTAGGGATAACGGAGCCGCCCAATGTGGATGTGCTTGACCACGATAGCATTGTCCACACGGGTGCCTGTATCCTGTCCTGCATTATTCAATGCCGCGCCGTTGGCTTCCACCAACACTGAGGCTGTCAACACGGGATATGCCATTATAATGCACCTCTTTCAAAGATTTCCGTCGGCGTTGGTTCCATGCCGGCCGCAAACTCTTCTCCTTCAGGCAGTTCCGCCCGCGCCTGGTCAAAGAGAAATGCCAGCAAGTAATCGCGCAAGAGCCAAAGGCGTTGCCTGTCACCCAGCGGTGCCAGGAACACAAAATCGGCAAAACCCATCGCGCCTGAACGGACAGCGCTCAAATAAACGCCGCGGATGCGCTCAGCTTGACGGGCAGTCTGCAACCGGGCAATCCACCGCGAAAGATTCGGCAGCCGGGCGATGAGCCGCTCACCAATTTGTTGAAGGCGAGACAACGTTTCGTCAGGTGAGAGGGTTGCTTGCTCCCCAAGAGTAGGAAATTCCTCACCTTGTTCCTGATAGTGTTGCCATTCGTAGGCCACCGCCAGCACGATGTCCCGTACCTCACCGGCAGTACCGTAATCATTCGGAGGCAGCAAGCTGTAGAATTCGTCGTGTTTAAGCCAGCCCTGGCGCACATAATCCAGCAAAATATTGTAAAGTTCGGTCCACTGTGCAGCTTGCAACTCGTTGAGGCGTTTTTTGGCGTCGCCGCTTTGGGCAATGGACAGGCCCAGCCGTTCCAGAATTGCCAACCTCTCAACAGCCATTCCTCGTACCTCCCTAAGGTAAAGGCGATGCCCAACCCATCCGCCGCGCAGTTGGGGCGCCTCATGATCCAGGCAGCTACCGACTAGAGCGTCGCCATCGAGTAACCGCTGAGCGGTGCTTTGCACGAACCCGACGCGGGCTTTATGCTCTTTCTCGCTCAAGCGGCTGGGCACTTGCAGTAACTCCCGCCAGAAGCGCCGGAAAGCGCCGTGCGATTCAAACTGCAAATTCGCCAGGAACCGGAGCAGATCGTTGGGGATGGGAAGCGCTTGCACATAGCCACCTCGATTGTCGTTGGAGAAGAGATATGCCGTCGTCGGCAGCGGGTTTTGGTAAACATGGCGAAGTTGATCACCGAAACGCTCCAGAAGTTCGCAAAGTAGGTAAAGCACCGTGCCCGCATCGCCAGCCGTCTCCCAAGTGCTGAAAAAGTCTAAAGGCTCATTGGCAGCGATGGCGATATTAAAATGTCGCCAACCATAATTTTCAACAACAGCAGTTGCAACGGGCAGCGCTTGCGTATGCAGGAACCAAAGGCGGTTATGAGTGCGCATAGCCGCTATTGGCAAAAAACGCACCGCCAACGCGCACAAACCGCAGATGCGAACGCCGTAGGCAAAGGCGGGATAAAAGTTAACGATGCCTTCCAAGAGCGGCATCTTGTCCTTGCGCCGTATCTCCATCGCCTCTGCTGGCCGGCGCTCACCGCAGGCAGAGCAAACTTCGTCGCCACCTTGTGATTGCAAGCACAGTTGTGCTTTTTTCAGCTCCGATGCCAGCGCTTCACGGAATTTTCGCCGCACGCTCTCCGCTTTCTCTTCCGCGGTTTTACCCTTCCAGTTAGAGGGATTGACCAACTCACTGTTAGGAAAGAGTTGCGACATCGCTCCCCTTACAAAGGCTTTGCCCACACCGATGCCCAGCGCTTGGTCGCTGAGCAGGATGCGGTCCAATTCCTGCACCGCTTCTTGCAAATGCTCAGGTATCAAGTCTTCCAACCGCTGCAGTTTTGCCATAGCCGCCAGCGCTGCTAACCCCGCATCTACGAACGGATGTCCTGTCCAATGGGCTGTTGCCATGTCCCCCCACCTCTCCAGATGGTCAAAGACGAGCCTCTCGCTGTCGTCAGCGAAGTTTTCCTGACCCTGCTGTGAACCGCATGGACAACGACGGATTAACGCCCAATCGGCGCCTAACCGGTCAGTATGAGATCATCTCACTCCTGCGCTTTCATATAGAGACAGTCCTCCCGCTAGAAAGATGGTCTCTCCCAAGCTCACCCAAATAGGTATTAATGGCCTTGGCCAATAAATTTCTTCTTTCTTTCACGAATTTCTTTCACGAACTCTTCAAACTTCTCAACTCTCCAGAGATACTCGTCTAACGGAATGAGCTGCGCTCGGAGCTTTTCCCTTTCGATTCCTGGTAGATATTTTTCTGGTGGGGATTGCAGGATAGCTCGGTTTGCCTTTTGGGATAGAAATACAATATTGGCTACGTCATCGATCTTATCAGAATCATATCGGCCTGATTGTTTCAATATCGCTTTGGGAAAGACATGATGGAATTCCAGCTGGTGTGAGGCCCCTACGTTTGTCGAACTCAGTATTGTCCCAGTAAACCAATCGGCGGCCCCATTTTTGCGAAATATGACGAACAGGAGGGGAACAAAGGGATGTCTTTGATGCTTGCCCTCCAGCATCTCCGGGGTAACCTCAAAGCTTCCGATCTCACGCCTGAGATTTGCTATCATATTCTCGAGAGGAGCGGTACTATCTATAGCTCGTAGATCCTGGTCAATCCTTGCCTCAGGGCTCCCCGTAAACCTTCCATGTATCGTGGCTTCAAAGAACCAGAAAAGAAGACCCCTTGCTTCCGCTTCTGAAAGCTGATCTTTCTTCGAAAACCATCCAACGAGCGGCACGAGGGCATTGATAGACTGAATCCAGTCCAGTGATTCAATACCTGCATTGTTCTTCAGGAAATCGATCGCGTGATCAATTGCGTTTTTCGTACGTTTCCATATAGCTTCTAGCTCTGCCTGACTTTTTTGCCAGAGTGCACCCAGGTGACGGAATCTACTTTGGTTTGTGGCTACCGCAACGTAGCACCGCATCAAGAAACGAGCTTCAAAATCATAATTTGCTTGCTCGTATTCATCCAATGCCTTCTCAAATTCCCTTACAATGGATCCCGACCAGGGAAAGGCGAGGCGGGCCATTGCCAATTCTGCCTCTCGTAGACGTGTTCCCCTTGAATTGATTCTTGTGAAGGATTCCGCGACTTCCTCATAATCATCGGTGTGAATTATCATCACAGGATAGAGGTAGTCTTTGATTCTTGCAAGCCGTTCTAACCTTTGGCCATAGATCGTCTGTTTTTCCGCATCCAAGTTAGAGTTTCGCTGTAGATTAAGTAAGGCCGTAATCGCTCCCCCGTTGAGCACATCTTTGACAGATACCCAAAAGGGATTGGCTTTAAGTTTTGTGCTGTAGACCTGGAAAACCTCATCTTCCACATTGAAATAGACATTGATTGTGCCATCGAACACCCGGCTCAGGGAAGTTAAACGTTGTTGCCCATCGATAATCAGGTAATCTGGTCTCCCCCGGGACATCAAGCCCCCAGGACCTTCTCGTAATTCTGGCAGTTCCTTGGGCTTCCAAAGGAGGATGAGACCTGAAGGGTATTCACGGTAAAGAGAATCTATCAGGTCCCTGGCTTGAGACCTATTCCAGACATAACCCCTCTGGATTTCAGGGAATCCCAGTTCTCCCTGCTTTAGTTCTTCTACTAATAGACTGATGGGTTTCTGTGTATGCTCCAACCTTGCCGTTATGGTACCCTCCAATTCTATGGAGTGTATAGGCCGGACAGATGCGTTTTGTAAACAGGGCTCGCAAGAGATGTAACGCCAAATATGGAATTAGGGACATCTTGGACCTTCTCGACCCTCTTGGTTGGCTCCACCAGCCGCCAGGCACTGGGAAATCCACAAGATATGATCGGTGCTCATGTCAATATGTTTCTTTCGATTCATTCCGCTTGATTTCCTGCCTACTGGAAATGAGATTTTGGAAAACCATGCTATTATCTTTCCAAGACCTCAACTTTTTGAGTATCACAATGATAGACTCACCGTACCCATCCCTCTTTATGTAAAATATTGGAAGACAATAGCAAGATAGGAACTGATGAGATTTTACGAGGGCGTTATCTCCTTTTTGACGAACCGCTCACTTCCGTTCCACGCCCCACCCCCATGAATAAGGGATCGGGGCACTCAGTTTACCTGAGAGGAGGAATGCCCGTGCTGAGTATTGCCGTATCTCTCGTTAGACTTTCCTAAACCTCAAGTGACGACGAACCCAGTAACTACCTCAGTTGCGGCCTTTCATGGCCGCAATTTCCATTTTCATCACGGAAGGGAGGATAAGTGATGTCTCTACTTTATCTCACTCTGCACAGGCTCTTGAGGGGTAATGTAACAGGAGCCGCCCAGGCTATTCAACTGGTCTTGCGAAAAGAGGGCCTCTTACGGGCTATGCCGCGCAGCTTGCGAGAAGCTCCGCCTACAGCAAGCAAGGCAAGCGCTCCTCTCAGGGCACGCAACCACCAAAGTAGCCAGCTGACACGAGAGGCCAGGCCACAAACCATCTATGGGCTGCAATATCACGTCACCGAGGCCCAGGCACATACGGACCTACCAAAACCCACCCCGTTAACAAGAACTGAATACCCACGAGAATGATAGGAGGGAACAGAATGTCTACTGGCAATCAAGCCTCAGCTATCCCGCATGCACTAGATTCCATTAGCACTGACTTTGTGAGAGTCTACGACACAACACCCACAAGCAACAACCATCCATCGGGGATGGTTGCCCTGTTCTCGGGGCTTTTAACCTTCAGGTGTGTGGTTATCAACGATCGAGCTGTGTTGGGGAAAGATGTCTACGTATTCCTTGAGAGGCAGAACGTGACCAGGGTTTTCTCTACGATGTTAGCCCGCCGCATAGCCAATGGCAGCGAAGGCGCACCCCAGGGTGAGCTTTCATTTACCCCGGTCCTCACAGTCTACGATACAAGACGGCTACCCGGCCGGAACAACACCGTGGGCATGGGGCGACTATTCATCTCCCATGCCGGATTCGGCATAAGCATTCCTTTCTGGGTGAAGGAACCTGAAGATAGAGCATACAGGATCGTGCTCCCAGGATACTACTAAACCCGCCATTTCTGCCTTCACCCAGCCCGTATGAGAGATGGCAATCCAGTGCCGCTTGCGATGGAGGCTGTGAGGTTCGCAAATGAAACCCTGGCTCACTACGGGAGGAAAGCCGGGGCTAACTCTCTCATCTGGATAACTCCCCATAGGAAAGGCACACCAGCCAGGCTTCAAGAGCAAGCGCTATGGGAAGAAGGCTGTAACCTGCACACCTTCCGGGGGGAGACCGACTGGTCCCGCATCAACACAAATGACGACAAGACAGTGATAGAGATTCCCATGATGGGAACAAGCAGCATATGCGAGATTGAAGTGAGATTCCAAGGTAGCTCGGGATGTAGGTCCCGGGCTTCATCATTCTCAGGCCATCCTTTGCAGTGGGGAATTACCTTGAAAGAAAGGAGAAGTTGCTATGTCAGCTGAGATTTGGCAAGCCATGCATGTTGATGAAGTAAACCAACAGGAGACTGGAGAGATCACAAGAGGCGATGTCGTCCTAAAGGACGGCGCCATTTATGTTGTCGAGAGCGTGCGGGACGGAAGAATTAGGGCGATAAGGGAAGATGGTGTCGAAGTGATCGCGGCTAAAGCTGAATTCACCCTGCTCCAGGAAGACGAGCTATTCCAGATTCTTGAGGCAAAGGCAAGGAAGAGGGCTTCACTCCTACCACCTCAAAGGCAGGGGGAGATGAGATACCTTGATATAGTCGAAATAGAAGAGCTGCCGAGAAAGAGGCTCGAAGCCCTTGTGCTGAAACTCGCCCAGAGGCTGGCTATCATCTAAGGTGATTTCACGTACCGGAGGCACTCAGGCCTCCGGCCCGGCTTCTCTCCCGGCCCACCGTGGCTGTCCCGCGAGTATTGCAGAGGCCGCCCTCCCATAGCAGGCTCCCGCACCTGCTGAGACCCGTAAAGCAGCCGCGCAGAGTATCCTCCAGCGCCGGCATTCAAGCATATCCCTCAATGATCAAAAGAAGGTCTTAAATGAAATTCAAAATCGAAAGGAGATAAGACAATGACCATTCGCGCTATGGCAGAGATATCCCATACCCATATCCGTCCCATTTCAAGTGCAGAAATCGAATATGAGCAAAGGTTTAGACGGCTCCATGCTGAGATGCAGAAGACATGGGGCCGTATGAGTTTAGTGGACCAGAACGGGCCGGAGGTTTTGCCTTTGGCCCAGATCATATACTGCAGGTATTGCGAGCGCGCAAGGGAGAGTTGAGTTGCTGCAAGGCTGACTGTGAGGTATTCCGCGACCTCGTGTTCGGCTGGGAGATCGGGATATCACCTGAGCTTAACCGCATCATCCCCGAAAGAGAAAGAGAAGACTACTTCGACCTTCTTTTGGATCCCTGCAAGAATTGCCCCAAGCGAAGGTCTCATATCGACCCCAGGACCTGGTGTAGGATCCCTCCTAGCTGTTCAGGCACCAGGAGCAGGCGCTTTCAAGAAGTGCTAGATGGCAAGTGACCGGTAACATGATGAGATCTCTTGAGGGCCCGCATCTATGGTGCGGGCTCATTCATTATTCCAGCGTCTGGGAGGGACGAGATGTGACATAGGGGTCAGGTAGTGAAATCAATAACTAAAATCTAGAAAGGATGATAGAGGACATGAACAGCGTTAATCGCCAGGATCAAAACCAGGTAAGCGGTAGGAGTGATGCTGAGGTCATGATGCTCACCCAGAAAGAGCTGGTTGAGATCGTCACTGTTGCGGTAAATGCTGCGCTTAACGCAAGGGAGGAAGCGAGACCGGCGACCGCTAGTCAATTCCCAAGTCACCATGCATCAGGAACCGCTGGCAAACATTCTATAGAGCCTCAGGATTATATCCACCCATCATCAGGGTGGTTTTTGTTTTCCCGGGGATTAAAGTAATGCTATGCTAGTGATGGGGGCGATTTTCATCATGAGGTTTGGCGGACGACTTCGCATGATGCGAAAACAGAGCGGCCTAAGGCTGGTTGATCTTGCCGAGAGGACAGGATTGTCGTACTCCTATCTATCACAACTGGAGACGGGATCGAGAATGCGTCCTTCTGACAGTGCTCTTGAAGCCCTCGGAAGGTCGTTGAATGTCAATGTAGATGAATTGCGAGCCATTTGCGCTGTCGCTGTTTTTCGAGCAGGGATTGAGTCTGGGCTCTGCCAGTTGATGGATGTATTACAACTATTATGCCGTCAGATGCCCTAACTGGATGTTCGTCTCAGGTGAGGTGCAGCGTACAGACTCGTTTTCTGCATAGGGATGCCCGAGCCTAACACCTGAAGGCTCTCATGTTCCCTGGATTGTGTGTAACTGTTGCTTTCTACGCAGCCTTCACAAGACTGCGTAAGTGCTCTCCTTGCTTCTCTCTAACCCTCCCCAGCGCCATGGCCAGCATCGTCGCTATCGTGATGCTGATGCTCATCTTCATCTTCGCCAGACCCCGGATGTAGTGATCTTCATACCCATAACACACATCTATCCGGGAGTTCACTCGCTCTACTGCTGTCCTGGTATCGTAGATCCTCTCCCATTTGTAGCTCGATCTCGCCACTGGCGTGAACAACCGTGGGTCTTGTTCTATCTTGATACGAATACCCTTACTCGCTTTGCATTTATCACTACAGCTGCATCTCAGTCCGTAGTGTTTTGCCGGGCATCGATACTTCAGCGCCTGTCTACTCTCCTCAAACCCTGCATAGGCCATTTCTCTTTGTCCCTCAGACCCTGGCCCCATTGGGTGACAATACACTCTGCCTTTGTAGTCATACACTATGTTTTCTGTCCCTGGTAGAAGCCTCGTCTCTTCTCCATCATTCCAGCAGTTTCGTATATCTATCACTGGCTTGATGTGATGCTCTTTCCACAGCTTCTCTATGAGTTTCCCGTCATCATACCCCCGGTCTGCTGTCAGATACTCGCGCTCCTCCAGCACTTCGGGTTGAGACTTCTTCAGCTTTTCTACCAGTTGACGAGCTTGCTTCACCTCACTCGCTGATGCCTTTGTCACCTCAAATGCTACCGGCAGCTCATACTCTGCATCTACAAGTAGATGAAGCTCGTATCCATACCAGAGCTCTTCTTTTTTGTACCTGCTCCCGTCTTCTCTCTCCACGACATATGTCTTTACGCCAACGTCAGCGTCTATGTCCCTGCGACCATCCCGGCTTCTATCTCTATCCCCTTTGCGATGATATCTCGCATGCGTCTGTATGGCCTTCCCGTCCATCGCCAGGTTCTTCCCCATACCCAGGAAGCACTTCCCTCAGCTTGCGGTCTAGCTCAACACAGATGTCCACCAGCATCTCTTTGTGCTTCATCAACTTCTTCAGAAACCTCGAATACACCCATGCAGGAGGCACTGCGCGCTCTCCAGCTACTACATCAAACCCACATACTTGTCTCAGTTGAGCATTTCTCCTCAGCTCTCTGCGCAGGCTCTCGATGCTCTTGTGCTGGAATACCTCTTTCGCTAGAAGGCTGTTCCATATCGCTCTGATTGGATAGTCCCGTCTCCCTTTCAATCCGCGCTCTTTTTCCAGCTCAACCATGAGTTCTTCATCGCCTATGTGCGACATGACTAACTCGAGTCTCTTCAAAACTCAATCCCTGCTATCCTTTGTCCTTCAAGACAGCGCAAACGGCTCATTGCGAGCTTGGGTGGAGGAAGATGTCTCCCGGGACCGAGCTGAGGACCTTAGGAGCCTGGCCGTTAGAAATATTAGATGGCTTGAAGAAATCTCTTCCGTACTGAGCGACGAGACCAGCCGAGAAAAGATAATAACACGCTTCCTCGAGGAGGAATGCCTAAAGGCCATCAAAAGTCAAAGATTCGCCGCTGACACCGAGCTTTTGCTACCTGGGATATCCACTCATCGCGAAGTCATCAAAGAAGAGATGGGCGCTTCGGGGGAGAAAGATCCGTCGGCAGATATCCGCGAATTCGCCATGGTGATTTACAATCTTATCCATGAGCTTAAGCGGCTTAACGATAGATTAACACATGTAGATCGCTCAAAGGAGGTCGAAGAACTTGCCTTAGAAATCGAATCCTTAGGGGAAATGGGTGTTGAATTTATCCGTTATGGTGGCTGAAAAACCGAAGGGCAAGAAGAATCTCGATATGCAGGTGTGGAGCGAGGAAGAGGTTCGTAGGTTCCTCTCAGCAGCAAGGAAGAGAGGAACACAGTGCGAGGCATTCTACACTATGGCGCTGGAAACAGGCGTGAGGAAAGGCGAACTATGTGGTCTCAAGTGGGAGGACGTGGACCTCGAGAACCTGACAATTTCGGTTCGGCGTACACTCATCAAGGCGGGCCCTGACCCAGTCATGGGCACGCCAAAGACCGGCAGGTGCAGGGCGATTGCCATATCACCAGCATTAGCGAGGCTCCTGGCACGCCATAAGGCTGAACAGAATCAGCAGCGCCTCAAGCTAGGTATAGCGTACCGTAACCTTGGTTTCGTGTTTGCCAAGGAGACGGGGGAACCCCTCCAGATGAACAACTTTGGGCAGAGGGAGTTCGCCCAGCTAATAGAGGCTTCTGGAGTCAAGAAGATCCGCTTCCATGACCTGCGTCATACATGCGCCACGCTCTTACTTGCCCGCGGGATGCACCCGAAAATCGTACAGGAAAGATTGGGCCATTCCAACATCAGCATGACGCTTGATCGGTACTCGCATGTGACGCCTACCATGCAAAGAGAAGCCGCCCAAGTCATGGGCGACATCCTCAACATACGCTGATTAGCAAATGATTAGCAAGTGCCCTCTTGGAATCCTTCAAACCCGCACCAAATAAGCCTTTGTACATACTTGGTGCCGAAGGCGGGAGTTGAACCCGCACGGGCATGAAGCCCACAGCGCCCTGAACGCTGCGCGTCTGCCAGTTCCACCACTTCGGCACGTTGCACACCTGAGGTGCAACAATTATGATAACAGACAGTCAAACTCATGTCAAGGCAGGTCACGCCTTCGTCAGTGTCAAGCAGATCGGGGCGGAAGCGATGAGACGGCCCAAAGAATATTACCGTTTAAGAGACCTCTGAGTGCATATGTTACCGGCCTAATGCTTGCGCTTAGGTATGGCACGCTAGCCTTCGCCCAGTGTGAAAACGCTATGCTTGAAGTCTTGTTCGTCTGTTTGTTCTTAGTC
>Ga0134102_1000390_pt1 | contig 55427 bp, 52 predicted proteins | sample 13_3_2metaG_FD_94447 | JGI IMG/M metagenome (GOLD analysis project Ga0134102, IMG submission 94447) | Switchgrass degrading microbial communities from high solid loading bioreactors in New Hampshire, USA - 13_49_3.3_201_A3 metaG | ecosystem: Engineered > Bioreactor > Semi-continuous > Anaerobic...
GACTTCCTCATGATAGTTTTTCAATAAATTAGCTATTGCCATGACAAAATTTCCTTCTTTACAACTCTCTACATCAGGTATATTTGCTTTTATAACGTTTATCGCTGGATTTGGGTAATATATAAATTTTATTAAACATTCAACAGTGCTTTCCAGTGAGAAGATGGCTAAAGCCGATGATAAATCATACTAAGCTTAAATAAAAAGGATATATTTAATCTAATGCTCTTTTTCAGCAATCACGTGTGGTATATTCTCAACATCGGTGTTTTAGTTTTTCTACAGTCCAAATAAACTTAATAGAAAAAAAGACGATAATTCAAAGGATTTTAAAACATAGAAATGGCATAACAGTTGCATGTTATAATATGCTTTGCACTGTTGTATCTTTATTCTTAAAGAGATAAGGAGTAAATGAGTTCAATGATAAATGCCTATATAATTCGTGGAAAAGAACTAAAAATCTGGGGATTAACGCCTTATGAAAGACTTGAAAAGTCATTAAGAAAAAGAACCAATATTAAACTAATTGAAAATATCAATAATATAAATGCTGATGATAATATAATATTATTCAACGGAGATTATATATTTGATGAAAGAGTAATTGATTTCTTAATAAACCATAACAACACTGGCATAATCATTGGAGAATCACAAAAACCACAACTTGTTGCGATCCATACAAATGGCCAATTTGCAAAGAATTGTACATATGCTATAAAAGAAAATAAGTTTGAACAAATTCCTCGCAATATTGAGATAAAAAATATAAGCGACATTATAACGCCAAGTTTTCAAAAATCTCTCAGGAAGGCAGATAAGCCTTTTATATTAAATGCAACAGAAAATGATAAAGATTTTATCGAAGATAAACTTTATTACAGCTCATATAAAGGTGTAACAGACATTATAACAAGGATTGTATGGCCAAAACCTGCTAAATTAGCAGTAAAGTTCTGTGTAAAATATGGTATAACTCCAAACTGTGTTACAACTTTCAGTTTAATCCTCGCAATAATTGCAGGTCTTTTGTTCTATAAAAACCAGTATGCCCTTGGATTGATTGTGGGCTGGTTTATGACATTTCTGGATACTGTTGATGGTAAACTTGCAAGAGTTACGATATCATCAACAAAATTTGGCCACTTATACGACCATGTGATTGATTTAGTGCATCCAATTTACTGGTATATATGTTGGGGATTAAGTCTATCATCCCTTGGTGTTCCTATGAATATGGTATGGCTCAGCCTTTTGATTATAATTATATTTTATGCTGTGGGACGCTTTGTAGAAGGCGGATTCAAGATGCTCATTAAAGCACCATTTAGCATATTTTGCTGGAAACCTTTTGATTCTTTCTTTCGTTTAATTACTGCCAGAAGAAATCCGAATTTACTCATTTTAACTGTTGCCGCAATATTCAAAGCCTATGATACAGGACTGTATCTTGTTGCTATATGGACATTTCTTTCCTCGATTATCCTATTAATTCGTTTTATTTTAGCCCTGAAAGAAAAAAAAGAGAAAGGTTCACTAAAAACCTGGCTAAATAATATAGATTCAGATCTGGCTAAAAAGAAAAAAATATACAAATTATTTATATATGACTATTAATACATTAAATTTATATATTAAAAAAAATTTTTTATCCAAACCATTTATTTCTTATATTACTTCGTTTAAAAAAAATATGTCTCAAAAAGTAAAATTTATAATCATTAATAAAAATGAGGTGTGTGGGTGAGTTCTTTATACGACATTATAAGTAACAGGATTACCGGTGATATTCCATTAGAAGTTGAAAGTTTTGTCAATACATTTTTAAAAAATTATAAAGACAACATTCTTGCAATCTTATTTTATGGGTCATGTCTGAGGACTGGTACATTTAAAAATAACGTAGCAGATTTTTATATTATTGTTTCAGAATTCCCTAAAAAACAAAAATTAGATAGATATCTAAGCTATTTTCTACCACCAAATGTTTATTATTTAGAAATACCATGTAAACATGAGACATTGAAAGCAAAATATGGCATTTTTACGCTTCAGCAATTCAGAAAAATGTCATCAATAAATAGTTTTCAGCCATATTTATGGGCAAGACTCGTCCAACCAATACAACTTGTATATACAAAAAATGATGATGTAAAAAAAGAAATCATATCATCAATATTAACCGCTTCTACAACAATGCTGTTTAATATAATCCCCACTATTAAAGATCATTTTAATTTAAAAGAACTCTGGCTACACGCATTGAATCTTACATATAAAAGTGAGATCAGGCCTGAAAGAAGGAATCATATATCAAAAATTTACAATTATAGCAAAGATTATCTGAATGGCATATCAGAAAAAATTTTAAATGTTCTACCCTATCCAATCAAACAAAACAATAAAAACGGGAAACATTATTCCATCTATATATCAAAAAGATTAAAACTTATAAACAAAATAAAGTGGTCTGTAAGAGTAGTAAATGGTAAAATAATATCAATTTTACGACTGATAAAGGTTCTATTTACATTTGACAATGCACTCTCTTACGGTTACTTCAAACTTTCAAAACATACTCCAGATGTTAAAATACCAAAGATATTTAAAAAAAGTCTGTTGTTATCGTTTATTTATATATTTTTAACCGGAGAAAAGAGAAAAATATTCAAAAATAGTAATAAATTGATACACTATTATTAAAAACAAGAAATGGCGATACAATGATTGTTTTCATATTAACATTTTTCAGTCTGTACGGACTTCTTCATCTTTATGCTTTTCTTAAACTAAAAATCTATTTAAATCCAGGTCTGTTATGGGAAATAGGCATTGCTTTATTTATGGTTTTAATGATTTTTGTTCCTTTAATAATACGAATTGCTGAAAAACACGGACTTGAAAAATCTGCAATTATACTGTCATGGATTGGCTATTTATGGATGGCATTAATTGCTTTATTCTTTTTCTTTTCAATTTTTATTGATTTACTGAGATTTTTAATTTTTATTTTTAATCAAATGTCTGGAACAAAGTTTTCTCTGTTTCCATTTGTTAAACTGTATTTTTTTATTCCTTTTTTTATATCCATATTAATGTTGGTTTATGGTTATTTCGAAGCTTTAAATATTAAAACTGAACACATAGAGATAAGAACAAATAAAGTCAAAAGAGATGTCAGAATTGTACAGATCTCAGACCTACATATTGGACTCATTATAAGAGAAAGTAAAGTAAAAAAAGTTACTCAAAAGATTAAGGAGATAAATCCTGATATTGTAGTTTCAACAGGCGATTTAGTTGATGGTCAGATTAACGGTTTAACCAAAATTGTAGAGATACTGAAAGAACTTCAACCTCCATTTGGTAAATTTGCAGTTACTGGAAATCATGAATTTTATGCAGGGCTCAAACAAGCTTTAGTATTTACCGAACAGGCAGGATTCCAAATTTTACGACAGGAAGGGATTTACATTGATGAGTTAGGCATAAACATTATTGGAGTCGATGATTTTGAGGTAAAAAGATATGACCCTACAAAAATTTTAGCTGAGGAAGAAGTTTTTGAAAAATTCAGAAAACCAGGATTTACTATTTTACTCAAACACAGACCTTTTGTGAACGATAAAACAAGGCAATTTTTCGATCTTCAACTTTCAGGACATACTCATAAAGGACAATTTTTCCCGTTCAGTATAGTCACAGCCCTTTATTACACCAAGGATTCAGGATGCATAGAAGACACTAATGGATGTCATTTATATATCAGCAGAGGAACAGGAACATGGGGTCCACCAATAAGAATTTTTGCTCCACCTGAAATTACTGTTATTGATATTAAAAGACTAGATTAAAAGTGCAGAACATCATTGTAATCATAAATTTTATAGAGCATTTTGAACATGCTGAATATTCAAATACTCTTTTATCCTTGCAACAGCTTCTGGAATTGCTGCAACCACCTTTGGTGAACATTCTCTGCTTAATGTTTCAACATCTTCCACTTCTACACCGATAATTTTTATTTCTTTAGGCATTTCTTCAGGGAAAAGTTTATAGCCAATTCGTATAATCTCAAAAATTGACAAGTTATGCGTTCCACTTGCATAAATATTTGCCCAGTAATCAGAGCTGAATTCTACAATGCTACCAGGTTCTGTCCCTGATTTAACTCCATCAACAATAATCACTTTATCATAACCAAGAATGGAATCAATAATTTGAAAACTAATATTTAGAAGCGAAACTGTATCAACTACTCCCTGAAGTTCCTCTACAATCTTAAGCCCAACTCCATCATCTTTAAAATTAGGGTTACCAATACCAACAACAACAGTTTTCATTTTTCCTCACTGACTTTTATTATAGAAAAGCGGAGGGCAAAAAACATTTCCCTCCGCTTAAAGGCATTATATTAGGCTATTTCAAAATTTCTAAGACTTTTTACAACCTCACCATTATGGTCAACTATATCAATTTTTACTGGAATTCTTCCTGGAAGTGTATGAGTAGAGCATGCAAAACATAGATCGTATGGACGATAGGCTATTTCAACAAGATTCAGAATTCCTTCATCCACTTTACCATTCTTTATAAAGCTCTCTGCAGCTCTTTTTACAGCTACATTCATTGGTCCTTTGTTATGAGTGGTGGCAACTATAAGATTAGCATCAGTAACAATACCTTTTTCATCAGTCTTATAGTGATGAATCAAGGTACCTCTGGCTGCCTCAACAATTCCTACACCTTCTCCAACAGGTGTTCCAAGTTCCTGTCTGACATTAGGATCTGTAATGCTTTCATCAGAAGCGATTTTCTTAACATTTTCAGCAGCATTCATAAGCTCAATTGCTCTTGTCCAGTGATATGCAAGGGTATTGTGAACAGGCTTACCACCAAAAGCAGCCAGCATTTTTTCATAGGCTTCCTGTGCAAGTGGAGTATCAAAACCGTTTCCAACATTGAATCTTGCAAGAGGTCCAACACTGTAAATGCTTGTTCCATCTCCATCTACAAGGCCCTTCCATCCAATTTTCTTCAAATATGGTGCTTTCTGATAACTCCATGGAAGAGTTTTTTCTGCAATATAATCAAGATATTCAATACCCTTAAACCTTCCAATTTCATTACCCTTTGTATCTACAATTTTCTGCGTCCCATCATAGTATGTCACTTTGTTATTTTCATCAACAGTACCGAGATAATTACTTACAACTTTGTAAACATTACCTGTTACAAGCTCCATATATTCCTTGTTCTGTAAAACAACTTTATCAAATACATCAAGGGTGAGCTTGCCAAGTTCAATACAGTCATCAGCGAGTTTTAAGATTTCCTGTCTTTCTTCTTCTGTGATTCTCTTTGACCATCCACCAGGGAGCGCTGCAACTGGATGACTTGTCCTTCCGCCAGTGATTTCAAAGATTCTAACAGCTGAAAATCTTTTCTTTAAAACAAGCTTTCCAACATCTGCACCCACTTTTAATACAAGACCTATGAGATTTCTTTCAGCAGGTGAAGCTGTTGGTCCGCATACAAAATCAGGAAAACCAAGAGCATAAAGAATTCCTGTATGGTCTTCCACAAAATGTGCATTAAAGAAAAGTTCTCTAATTTTTTTTGCTGTTGGAGTTGGTTGTACTCCATAAACTGCATCTGCAGCCTTCACTGAGGCTGTAAAATGAACGCCCCTTCAAACTCCGCAAATTGTACTAACAGTTCGAGGAACTTCCTCAATAGGCATTCCCTGCAGAAATTTTTCATATCCCATGAATTCAACAACCTGCAGAAATGCATTTTCTACGTTTCCATTTTCATCAAGAAAGATTGTAACTTTACCATGGCCTTCTAGCCTTGTCATCGGATTAATTTCGATTTTCTTCATTCCATTTCCCCCCTTCTGGGTTATTTTTCTTATTATTTCTTTCAGTCCCATTTTTTATCTCTTTATTCTTTTGCCGAGAAAAGACCCGGGTAATGTATATCTATAAAACAAATGTACAGGATCTGGAATCTGGTCAACAAGTTCTTCGTTGTCAAGCATACTTGCAATAGCGCTAATTGCTCTTAAACCAAAATCCTTTACTCCAGGAATTGGTCCACCACATCCTCTGCATGGAATATTTGCAGCAGGACATTTTGCACCACAATCACCCTGAGTTACAGGACCAAGACAGAGATATCCCTCTTCAAGAAGACAGGCACCTTCTGTAGGTGTTCCCTCTATTGTTCTCTTGACAGTTGTTGCCAGTTTCTTTGGTTTGCCCTGTAATACAGGATTTCTATCGCATACCTCACAAACAGCCTTACCCATTGTAATCCAGGATCCAGGAGGCGGTAGTTGTCCTGAAAGCAAAGCTGTAAATGCTTTACCTATATGTTCATGATAAGGAGGGCATCCTCCAACATAGTAGTCCACTTTTACAACTTCATCAAGAGGTCTTGCATCCATAAGAGTCGGCAGAGTTAATTCATACTTGCCATCAACAACAACCGATGTCTGAGGCAATATTTTTTCCGGATTATCTGTACTGAAACTATTAATGTATGCTTTATCAAGCAGTTCATCAGTTGTATGAAGGTTAACAAGTCCTTTTATGCCACCACAGGATGCACAGATACCAAAAGCTATCATTACCTTTGATTTCTGTCTTAATACCTTTGCTATATGTTCATGTTCTGAATTTCTTACATTTCCTGAAAATAATGCAACATCTATTGAACCATCTGGCATTGCCTCCAGGTCTTTATATTTAACATCTGCCACTGTTGGTGCCCAGAAAACTATATCTAAGGCAAGTGCAACATCTACCAGTGCTTCGGCTAAATCCACAACAGCAATATCACATCCTCCACATCCTCCGGCAAGGTAATACGCTAGTTTGGGTTTGCTCATTGTGCTCCTCCTTTCAATGGATTTGGTCCAAGTTCTCTTATTTTTGCATCAAACGCTGTCATGGCTTCAGAAAATTTTTTGCCCTCACTTCCTGAAATCCATTCTAGTTGAATTCTATCTGGTTCAATTCCAAGATCTGTTGCAACTCTTTTGAATAGTTTGAATCTGCGTATTGCTTTGTAGTTGCCCTCTTTGTAGTGGCAGTCACCAAAATGACATCCACCTATAAACACTCCATCTGCGCCTCTTTTGATAGCTTCTGCAATAAATTCAGGTTCAACTCTTCCACTACATGGCACTCTTATAATATGCGCTGTTGGAGGATAGCTATACCTCAGGCTTCCTGCCAGGTCTGCACCTGCATATGTACACCAATGACAGGCAATAACAAGAATTCTTGGCTCCCATGCCATCTTAATTACCTCCTTTTATCTTAGTTATTACTCCATTTAAAGGAATTGAAGCCATCGCAATTGCCTTTTCTACATCAGCACCAAGAGCTATAGCAGTAAGCTGAGCAATATGAAGTGCGGGAATTTTATAATTAAGTTTTTTCTGCTCTACAAGAAGTGCCTGACCTGCATCAAACTGCAACAAACAGGAACTACAACCCATAACTGTTACATCTGGATCTATTTCTTCTTTGATTACATCAAGCTTCTTTTTAAAAAGAGCCATAGATTTTTCTGGTGCTGTTGACCTTAATGCACCCATACCACAGCAATCAGTAATTGTACTGTAATGAGGTGCAACACCACCCATTGCCTCACATAGCTCTCTCAATCTCGTTGGGGCAAAAGGATTGTTCTCATTTTTCGGGAAAGCTCTACTTGGCCAGAGATTGTGGCAACCTGTCTGAACAGCACATTTTAAACCATTTAGATTATATTTAACTTTTGATTTGAGATTATCCATACCTATTTCTTCATAAAGAAAATTCGGAAAATTCCAGACTGTTGTTGTTCCCTTGTATTCCTTACCAACCTTTGCCAGAATTTTATTTACCTGCTGTTTAATTTCTGGATGTTTATCCATGTAATATTTTGCTTCATTTAAAGACCCATAACATGAACCACAACCGGTTATAATATCAACACCTTTTTCTTCTGCAATAGTTAAATTCCATGCAGATGCAGCAGCCCATCCAACAAGGTCCAATGACGGCATTGTTCCATATGCAGGACAACAAGTTGCACCTTCAAGATCTACTACTTCTACACCCAGTTCATTCAGCATGTATCTTGCTGAATATTCAACATCCGGTCTATTAAACGGGATATTACATCCAAGAAAAAATCCTATCTTTTTCATCTCTATCCTCCTTAATCAAGCGGGAATGGTGCTATTTCTTCCAAGACAGTTTGTTTTAAAACTTCCTGGTATTTTTTCCTTAACTCATCAAAACTCAAAGCTGTTGGCGGTTTTTCAGGAAGTCCAACTTTCTTTCTTCTTTCTTCAAATCCCTTTGGAAATACAGCATGTCCGAATCTATAAAGATTTCTTAATCCTTCATAGGTATTTGCAGGGCAGGATTCAACTCTAATAGCTGATCTTCTTACAGCCTGTATTACTTCATATGGTTTTATATCCATAGGACAAATTTCCACACAGCGATTACATGATTGACATCCCCAAACTGAAGGATCATCAAGAAGAACATCCCTTAAACCCAAGTTAGCTGCATGAATGATTCTTTTAATAAAAAATTCTAAACCAGCTAATGCCATCGGACATGTGGATGCACACTTGCCACACTGTATGCATTCCCTGATTTCATCGGCTCCAAACCCCTCAAGTTCTTTTACAAAACTTTCATCAGCCTGGGTAAGATCAATGACATTTACACCACCCTCTTCCATGTTTCCCTCCTTCTATTTTATTGTTTTATGCCTCTGTTAATGCCTCTATCTGTGCCATTATCTGGTCTGTTGTAAATCCATGGAATGTTATTGCTCTGGATGGACACGCTGAAGCACAAACTCCACAACCAGCACAGAGTGCAGGTTCAATTTTTGCTTTTTCCTTACCTTTATACTCTTCAAGTTTAATTGCACTATAAGGACAAAGTGGAACACAAACGCCACAACTACTGCATTTATCTCTATCCACTTCTGAAACTATAGCTTCAAATTTAATTTTTCCAGGAATAATCAAAGCTGCTGCTGCTGAAGCTGCTGCACGAGACTGAGCAATTGATTCTGGAATATCCTTTGGTCCTTGAACGCATCCAGCAATAAATACTCCTCTTGCTGCTGTCTCAACAGGATAAAGTTTTGTGTGAACCTCTCTTAAGAATCCTTCTCTTCCACAGGTTGCGCTGAACAGTCTGCTGAGATCATCAACTCCATCAGGAGGCTCAATTGCAGTAGCAAGCACAACCAGGTCAGCATCAAGCTCAACAGGTGAACAGAGGTCAACATCGAAACCTCTCACTCTGAGTTTGCCATCTGGCTTTACATCAACAGCAGATACTCTTCCACCTCTAATAATTTTTGCTCCGAGTTCTCGTGTATAAACATAGAATTCCTCAAAATCTTTACCTGCTGTTCTAACATCTATGAAGAATAGATATAACTTGATATCAGGATATTTTTCTTTTAGAATTCTTGCATGTTTGAGCATATACATACAGCATACCTTCGAACAGTATGGATGATATCTTTCGTCTCTACTGCCCACACATGAAATCATCGCAATGGTTTTTGGTTTCGTTCCATCTGATGGCCTTTTAAGTTCACCGCTGGTTGGTCCAGTAGCTGAAAGAATTCTCTCAAACTCCATTGATGTAATAACATCTGGAGAATTAGGAGAATATTCTTTAAAATGTATCTTGGACATCGGCTTAAAGCCTGTAGCAATAATCACAGATCCAACTTTAAGATTTATATACTCATCTTTATCTTCAAATTTTATTGCATCTGCAGGACATCCCTGTATGCCTTTAGGTGGAATACCTTTTTTACAAATTTCACAAGCTGGCTTACCAGTTTTTTTCATTGACTTAAAGTACAAACAGTTAGCTTCATCAATAACCGCTTTCTTGGGAACAGCCTGAGGATACTCTATAAAAGCTGCTCTTCTCTGGTTTAACCCAAAATTATATTCATTTGGAACCCTGGATGGGCATATCTCAGTACATACGCCACAACCAATACACTTGTCCCAATCAATGTATTTTGCTTTTTTCTTTACCGTAATATCAAAGTTTCCAACATATCCTTTGACCTGATCAACTTCTGCATATGTAATAAGCTCTATATTTGGATGCTGGGCGACCTCGCCCGTCTTAGGTGTGAGTATTCAAGCCGAACAGTCCATCGTCGGGAATGTTTTATCAATTTTTGACATATTACCACCAATTGATGGCTGTCTTTCAACGAGATATACTTTAAGTCCCATATTCGCAAGGTCAAGGGCTGCAAACATTCCGGCTATGCCTCCACCAACAACCATAACTGATTTCTCCATATCTCCATAACGGTCTTCAAGAGGCTCATTAAGTCTAACCTTGGCAACAGCACTTCTTAACAACCTTTTTGCCTTTTCAAAAGCACCAGCTTTATCATGCCAGTGAGGCCAGCTATCCTGATCTCTTATATTGGCCATCTCAAATAAATATCCATTAAGACCGGCATCTTCAACAGCTTTCTTAAATATAGGACCATGAGTTCTCGGTGTACATGCTGTGACAACAACTCTGTCCACCAAACCACTTTTTATATCCTGTTTTATAAGATCCTGACCTGGATCAGAGCACATAAAAAGATAATTTCTTACAACCGCTACGTCTGGCAAACTTTCAGCATACTTTTTCAGTTCTTCGATATTAATGGCACCGGCAATATTCTCTCCACAGTGACAGATATAAACTCCCACTTTTGCCATGTTAAGCCCTCCTTTAAATATGGATTTTTAATATGTTTAACCTTTTTACCATTTTTCGTAAAATTTGTCAAGACATATTTTTAAATGCTTGCAAAATATCATTTTTTTATGATATTGTTTTTTTACAGCCGGTGTGGTGGAACGGCAGACGCGGCGGACTCAAAATCCGCTGGGAGCAATCCCGTGTGGGTTCAAATCCCACCGCCGGCATTTCTTAAAAAGTGGGAAAACCATCAACACGATTCACTCGGTAATTTCAACACTCTCATACTTAATTTTTGATATTCTCTGCCCTACCATTTCAATTACTTTAAAAATCTTTCCATCTATAGTTACTGTATCACCAACCTTTGGAATTCTTTGAAGAGCTGTCAGTATAAAGCCTCCAAGAGTTTCATATTCTTCGGATTCTGCTATATCAATGCCGTAATCTTCCTTTAAATCTCTCACTGAAATAGATGCATCAATTATCATTGAACCATCTGGCATTGTAATTACCGGCATTTCTATATCATATTCATCCCTGATTTCTCCAACAAGCTCTTCAAGAATATCCTCAAGAGTTACCACTCCTGTTACAACTCCATACTCATCAACAACAACAGCCATATGCACTCTCTTTTTCTGCATTTCCTTAAGCAGTATGTTTATCTTCATTGTTTCAGGAACAAACATTGGAGGTTTAAGAAGTCTCTTTATATCTACTCTATCTGGATTTTTAATCAAAGCATTGTAAAAATCCTTTGCATGCATTATCCCTCTGATGTCATTTAAATCTTTTCCTGTAACCGGATATCTAGAAAACTTTTCATCCAGTATAATTTCTTTAATTTCATCTACACTCATATAAATGCTGACCGTAACCATCTGAGGTGCTGGAATCATTATCTCTTTGACTGTTATCTCAGCAAAACTAAATGCACTCTGGATGAGCTGTCGCTCTTCTGGTTCAAATATCCCCTTTTCTTCTCCTTCTTCTATAAGAAGTTTCAGTTCTTCCTGAGATATAAATCCTCTCTGTGAAAAAGCTCTAAGACCAAAAGGTTTCAGAATAAAATTAGTGCTTACTGTCAGAATCTTTACAAGAAAAGATGTTATTTTTGAAAAATTATCGATAAATTTAGCTGTTTTCAGACTCACCCAATCAGGGTTGTAAAGTCCTATTGATTTTGGAATAAGCTCTCCAAAAACAACTGAAAAATAGGTTATCAGTATCACAACAACAGTGATTGATATTGGTTCTGCAGAGACTTTTAGAAAATCAATAGGTACGGATTCAATAAGAGGTTTTATGTTTTTTACCGCATAAGCACCTGCTATAGCAGATGCAAGACTTCCTATAACAGTTATCCCAACCTGAATTGTTGCGAGAAATCTATCAGGATTTTCTTTAAATTTATTAACTATTAAAGCACCTGGTTTCCCTTCTTCAATCAGCTGTTTTAATCGAGATTTTCTTAACGTAACAACACTAATTTCAGATGCAGCAAACACGCCATTTAAAATAATAAGAAAAAATATCAGGAAAATTTCATTCATATCATATTGTAAAACCTATGAAAAAGGTAGCTAAAATTTTTTAATTTTTTCAACTAAAGCTAATGCCACCTCTTGTGTTCCTACTGGTAGAGTTGAATCATCAGATGATTTCATATCATAGGTAAGAACTTTACCTTCTTCAATTATCTCAGCAACAGCTCTTTCAATTTTATTTGCTGCTTCAAACTCTCCTATATGTCTCAGCATCATAACCGCACTTAAAATCATAGCAAAAGGATTAACCTTATTCAATCCCTTATATTTTGGTGCACTTCCATGAGTTGGCTCAAATACTGCATATTCATCTCCAATGTTTGCACCGGGAGCCAAGCCCAGTCCACCAATAAGACCTGCTGCGAGGTCACTTATTATGTCTCCATATAGATTCGGTAAAACCAAAACATCATAAAGCTCAGGTTTTTGAACAAGCTGCATACACATGTTATCGACTATTCTGTCTTCAAACTCGATATCTGGATATTTTTGAGCAACCTGCCTTGCCACCTCAAGAAACAATCCATCAGTGTATTTCATAATATTTGCTTTATGCACAGCAGTTACTTTTTTGCGACTATTTTTTCTTGCAAACTCAAAAGCAAATCTGACAATTCTTTCTGTCCCAAATACTGAAATCGGTTTAATGCTTATTCCAGAGTCTTCTCTTATCTTTCTACCTGATTTTTTTTCTATAAAATTAATTAAATCAATGGTTTCAGACTCACCTTTTTTAAATTCTATGCCTGCATATAGGTCTTCCGTGTTTTCCCTTACTATAACAAGATCAATATTTTCATACTTTGTTCTTGCACCTTTAAAACTCTTGCACGGTCTGACACAGGCATAAAGATCAAGAGTCTGCCTTAATGTAACATTTACACTTCTAAAACCTGTACCAACAGGAGTTGTTATCGGTCCTTTAATTGCAATCTTGTTTTTCTTTATTGAATCAGTCACTCTTGTTGGAAGTGGTGTTCCTTCTTTTAAATAAACTTCCTCGCCTGCATTTTCAACCTCCCATTCAACAGGAACTCCTGTGGCTTCAACGACTTTTTTCATAGCCTCAGAAATTTCAGGACCTATACCATCACCAGGAATAAGCGTGATTTTGTACATATAAAATTGCCTCCTTTTTATGGTGTAACAGTAAGAATCTGTCTGACAATTTCAGGATAAGTTGCAATAAATCTCAGTTCATCATCTGTAAGTGGTTTTTGTGTATGAAGATTTGCATACTGGACAAGTTCAAGAATTTTTCTCGCTTCATTGTCATCCGGAAACTCTATTCCGAGTTTGCTATAGACATATCTAAAACCTTTTATTCCACCATACTCTCCAGTTGTGATAATTCTTCCAGTTTCAAGTAGCTCTGGTTCTCCTCTGCCAACATCTTCTGGAGAGTAAAGTTCATAGTTTGCCCTGTCTTTTAATACTCCATCTGCATGTATTCCTGACTCATGCGCAAAAGCATTTGCTCCTACTCCAGGCTGATTTATTGGAATTGGAATATTAAATGCATAGGATGCATATTTTGCAATTTTCCATGCAAGTTTCAAATTTATATGATTATCAAGCGGACACTTCTCCTTCAAGCCATGCGAAAACTTCAATGCAAGTATGGTAGAAACCAGATCTGCATTACCTGCCCTTTCACCATATCCATTAACAGTTGTATTTATAAAACTGTCTACTCCTGCTTCAACTGTACCCTGAGCTCCTGCCACTGAAACAGCCTCTGCCATCCCAAGGTCATTATGGCAATGCATCTCAATTGGAATCTGTGTGGCAAGTGCAAGTGTGTGAATTCTTTCATAAATTGTTATTGGATCTTCACAACCAACCGTATCACAGTATCTGAATCTATCTCCTCCAGCCTCTTTCCCGGCAAGTATAAACTCAATTAACCTGCTTAACTCTGTCCTGGAAGCGTCCTCTGCATTAAACCCAACGGTTTCTGCACCGAGTTCTTTGGCTAGTTTTACTGCTTCATACATCCCCTTAACTATATCGTTAAATGTCTTCCTTCCCTGAAACTTACCCTGAATCATTATCTCTGATGTTGAAACTGAAAGATTAAGATGTTTTATTTTTGGACAATTTTTAAATACAAGCTCAACATCCTCTGGTATCGCCCTCGCCCATCCTTCAAGATGAATTCTTTTAAATGCTCCGAGTTCTGCAAGATCTAGGTTGGCATTAATATAGTTTACTTCATGTTTTAATGTAGGAAAACCAATCTCACTCTGATATACTCCCATCTCATCAAGATATAAATTAAGCATTGTCTTTGAGAGCTTCGGAAGCAGTATTCTTGAAGTCTGAACCCCATCTCTATTTGTTACATCAATTAGATATATTTTACCCTTCTCTGCCATTTTTCCTCCTAGTATATTGAATTTTTTATTGTCTTTTTTGAGACAGTTCTCTTGGAATGGCTACTTTGCCTGTTCTGACAAATTCTTTTATTCCCATTGGTTTCATAAGTTCTATAAAAGCCTGAATTTTCTTTTCATCTCCTGTAACCTCTATCGTATATGTTGTTGGTCCTGAATCAACTACCCTACCTCTAAATATCTCAACTGTTTTCAATACTTCCAGTCTATTTTCTTTCCTTGGAACAATTTTCATTAAGACCATCTCTCTTTCAACATGGTCTATTTCAGTTAAATCAATAACCTTTATAACATCAACCAATCTGTTGAGTTGTTTTGTAATCTGCTCAATAACGCTATCATCTCCTGTAGTGATAATTGTCATTATAGAAATCTGAGGGTCAATGGTTTCACCTACTGATAAACTCTCGATATTATATCCTCTTCCACTGAACAATCCGGCAATTCTTGCCAGAACACCGAACTTATTTTCCACGAGAACAGATATTGTATGTCTCACAGTTTCCTCCTATTTAACCGCTTTCAGTTTACGCTCTTTTTTCTTTTCTTCAAAAATCATCTGGTCAATAGAAGCTCCTGGAGGAACCATAGGATAAACCTTTTCTTTCCAGTCAACAATGAAATCCATAAAAACAGGTTTTTTAACTGATAAAGCCTCTTTAATTACAGGCTCCACCTCAGATGGTTTTGTCGCTCTAAGTCCAACAGCACCATAGGATTCTGCAACTTTTATAAAATCAGGTGCTGTACTCAAATACGTATGAGAATATCTTTCATTATAGAAAAGTTCCTGCCACTGCCTTACCATCCCAAGATAACTGTTATTAAGGATTGCAACCTTTACAGGAAGGTCATATATCACAGCAGTTGCAAGCTCCTGAATATTCATCTGAATGCTTCCATCTCCTGCGATATCTATTACAGCCATGTCAGGAAAAGCAAGCTGAGCACCAATTGCAGCAGGAAAACCAAATCCCATCGTTCCAAGTCCCCCTGATGTCACAAACCTGCGAGGTTTATCAAATTTATAAAACTGTGCAGCCCACATCTGATTCTGCCCAACCTCAGTTGTAATGATAGCATCACCTTTAGTAATTTCGTATATTTTTTCAATCACATATTGAGGTTTTATTACATCAGGATCAAATTCATAAGTCAGTGGTCTTTCTTTTTTCCACTGATTTATTTGCTTTAACCATGCTTTTCTGACCTCTTTCCACTGTGGTTTGATGTCTTCTTTCAAAATTTTATTAAGTACTTTCAATACCCTGCTTACATCTCCAACTATCGGGATATCAACTCTTACATTTTTACGAATTGACGTGGGGTCAATATCAATATGAATAATTTTAGCACCCGGAGCAAATGCATCTGCCTTTCCTGTAACTCTGTCATCAAATCTCATTCCAATTGCAACTATTAAATCCGCATTTTGAACAGCCATATTTGCATAATATGTTCCATGCATGCCAAGCATCCCCAGTGACAGCTCATGTGTCCCGGGAAAGCTTCCAAGTCCCATGAGAGTATTAACTACTGGAATCTGGGCAAATTCTGCAAGTTCCTTGAGATACTCATGAGCCCCGGAAATAATACAGCCACCACCGGCAATAATAACAGGCTTTTTAGCTTTAGCAATCTCTTGAGCCGCCTTTTTTATCATATAGAAATTGCCTTCATATGTAGGATTATAACTTCTTATATATATCTTCTCAGGCCATATAAACTCAGCTTTTCCCTGACTCACATCTCTAGGTAAATCTATAAGTACAGGTCCAGGTCTGCCTGATATTGCAATATAAAAAGCTTCTCTTATCTGTCTTGCAAGGTCTTTTGTATCTTTTACAAGAATGTTGTATTTTGTGCATGGCCTTGTAATTCCCACAATATCTGCTTCCTGAAAGGCATCATTTCCAATCAAAAATGTGGGAACCTGTCCGGTAAAAATAACAAGAGGAACAGAGTCCATATAAGCATTTGCAATACCTGTTACGGTATTTGTTGCACCAGGACCACTGGTTACAAGAACTACCCCTGGCTTACCCGTTACTCTTGCATATCCATCCGCTGCATGAGTAGCTCCCTGTTCGTGTCTGGTAAGTATCAGCTTTATATCAGGATCATCATAAAGAAGGTCAAAAATATCAAGAATCACTCCTCCAGGATAACCAAAAACATGCTTTACCCCTTCTCTCTTCAAACATTCAATGAAAATTTCTGCACCTTTCATCTTTGCCATGGTTTTATCCTTCTATTAAGCTATTTAAACATAAAATACCATAATAAGTTTTATTTAATCAATTCATCAAGCATTTTGATACTTTTAAATACATCCTCAGCTGAATGAGCCTCAATTGTGTAAATACAATCAATTCCATTAATTAAGTCAAAAAATTTTTTAAAATCAAAACAACCACTACCTATAGAAAGATGCTCATCAAAGTGTTTATGGTTATCATGAAGATGAAGTTCAAAAATATAATTACCAAGGCATGAAATCCATTCTTTAATATCCTTTTTTGAAAAAAGATTAAAATGCCCAGTATCAAAACATACTCCAAAATAAGGAGAATCAATGCTCTTCATGAGAAGGGTAAGGCTTTCTGGTTCTTCTTCAAAAATATTTTCTATTGCAATTTTAATATCTAATTGCTCTGCTCTTGATAAAACTTTTTCCCATGTTTTAAGACTTTCTTCAAGCCATATATCTACCCTGAAAGCATATTTCCATTTTTCATAACCTGAATGAAAAACTATAGATGCGGGACATAATTCCTCGGCAATATCAAAAACCTGATTAAATCTTACAAGTGTAACTTCTTTTATTTTATTATCAACTGCGCCTGGTGACAGATCCATAAACGGACCATGTAATGACAAAGAAGGCTTATAAAATAAAGCCTCCCGTAATTTTTTAATATCTTCTTTTTTGATACTGTCAAGACTTTGAGCATCAAAATATAGTTCAATATTGAGTTTGTTCTCTTTAATAAGATCCACATATTCAAAAATCCTGCTATATGGAACATGAATATGTGGCTTAATCATTTAGTATTTGTTTTTGTAGATTGAGCATTTGATTGTTTGTTAGTTGAACCATTACCAGAATTATTATTTTTACGTGCATAGTCTGTCACATACCAACCACTGCCTTTAAGAATAAACGAAGATTGCGAAATCAGTTTTCTCAGCTTTCCTCCGCATTCAGGACAATTATTCAAAGGCTCGTCGCTGATTTTCTGAATAATTTCATGAATTTTGTGACATTTAAGGCATTCATATTCATAAATCGGCATTTTCCACTTCACCTCTAATAAGTTTTATTATTTACAAAAATATTTTAAAACATCCTGTTTTAATTTTGGTATAATAACTAAAAAAATTCTGGAGGCTTAAGCATGAAAGTGCTTGTCACTGGGGGAGCCGGTTTTCTTGGTAGTGATTTTGTCAGATTGGCGGCAAGAAAGGGATGGAAAGTTACAGTAGTTGATAAATTAACATATGCTGGAGATATGGATAGACTTAAACCAATTCAGGACAGAATAGATTTTTATAATACTGACATACTGGACAAAGAAGAGTTAAAAAGGATATTTGAAAAGAAAAAACCTGAAGCAGTATTACATTTTGCTGCAGAAACGAATATAGACAGGTCAGTTACAGAACCGAATATATTTATGGAAACCAATATTATAGGCACAATATATCTTCTAGAGCTTGTTAAATATTTTGAAGTAGGAAGGTTTTTCAATATTACATCTTATGAAGAATATGGTGAAATTAAAGAAGGAGAAAGAGATGAAGACTGTCCTTTAAATCCTCGTTCACCTTATGCAGTGAGTAAAGCCTCTGCAGATATGCTCGGACAGGTTTACTGGAGGGCTTTAAAACTTCCTGTGATTACTGTCAGATTATGCAGTATCTATGGACCATGGCAAAATCCTGAAAGACTTATTCCCATGACGATTCTTAAGGCATTGAGAAATGACCGGATTCCAGTTTATGGTACAGGTGAGATTATTCGTGAATGGCTTTATCTGTGTGATTGTATACGTGCTATTTTTGCACTTCTTGAAAAGGGAAAACCAGGTGAAGTATACAACATTGGAAGCGGCGAAAGATTCAAAGTGATTGATATTGTTAAGCAAATTCTTGAACTACTTGAAAAACCTGACAGTCTCATAAAATATCTGCCAGATCGTCCTGGACATGAAAAAAGAATTGCAATAATGAGCGAAAAAATAAAAAATAGCATAGGCTGGGCACCTACAACAAAGTTTGACTCAGGACTAAAATCCACAATTGAATGGAATTTAAAAAACAGAACATGGCTTTTTAAAAAGCTATTTTATTACGAAGATTTATGGAGCAGGATTTACAAAGAGGAGTAAAATATCACATCGGAACATCTGGCTGGCAGTATGGGCACTGGAAAGGGATATTTTATCCAGAAGATTTAAAACCATCTGAATGGTTTTCATTTTACTGTAAATATTTTTCAACAGTTGAAATAAACGTTACATTTTACAGGGATGTAGAACCTTCTACATTTCAAAAATGGTACTCTTTATCGCCGGCAGAATTCCTATTTTCAATAAAAATGTCAAGGCAGATAACACATTTTAAAAAGCTTAAAGCAGAAAAATCTCTTGTGGATTATTTTCTTGATAGATATGGGACATTAAAAGACAAACTCGGAGTTATTTTAATTCAGCTTCCTCCGAGTTTAAAATTTGACATCTCATTAATCAGTGATTTTTTATTAATTCTTGATAAAAAATACAAATACACCATGGAAGTAAGAAACAAGACATTTATAAACGATAAATTCTTTGAGATATTGAAAGAACACAGTATAGCCTTCTGCGTTGCAGATTCAGCTGGAAGATTTCCATATTATGAAGCAGTTACAACAGATTTTGCTTATGCAAGATTACATGGCTCACAACATCTTTATGCTTCTGAGTACACAATAGAGGAACTGAATAAATGGGCTAATAAAATTAAACAATGGGCTTGTGAAACTTATGTTTATTTTGACAATGACTATATGGGCTATGCAGTAAAGAATGGTTTAAAACTAAAAGAACTTCTTATTTGCACTTACCCTGTTCAAAAATAGGACAGAGTCCTTCTTCGTTCGTATGTTTTGTAGGAAGTTTTGCAATAAGATAGTCCTTTATGTTTTCTTTGCCTAGTATGAAGTGCTTCTGCATTCCTTCATCACAAAAGAGAACAGGGACTGAGTTAATATTAAGTGCCTTAAAAGTACCGCTAAGATGGCTAACCTCAACAGGAGTAACAGGCAGTTTATACTGTTTGCAGAACTGAATCACTTCTTCACAATTATGGCAACTCTTTGAATAGACAAGTACATACTGGTTTGCAGGAAAGTTTCCGATTTGAGGATTCACAAGATAAGTAACAAAAAATACAGATACAAATGCAACAAAAGCAAATATTAATTCTTTATCTCCCTGAATAAACTTTATCAGTGTCGCTATAGTTATCAGAGTAAAAACAGTAAGGCAAAAAACACATATCTCATGGATTATAAAAAGTTGGAAACCAACGAGATATCCCTCAACACACATAGCTGAAATAAGAATTAACAAATGAATATTATTTAATATCCGGTGTTTACTCAATGAAATAAATAATAAACTTCCAAAAAGCACCACTCCAATGATAAGGAGCACTAAATCTCCACCTTTAACAAAAGACTCAACAATACGACAGCCTCCTGTAGTGCAGAGACTTTTTCCGAGAAAATGAGAAATAAGCTCAGCAGAAGTGAGCAATAAACCGAAAAGATAAATTAAACTAACTGCATTAGATTTTTTAAGGTTTGACTTAAGTTTCATAAATTTAATATAACTTAAAAAATATGAATTATCAAGAAAAAATTAAAAAAGCAGTAGAGTTTATTAAAAACTCCACTTATACTGTAGCACTTACAGGTGCTGGAATCTCTACAGAATCCGGGATTCCCGATTTCCGCTCTCCTGGAGGATTATGGCAGAGGTTCAAAATGATAACATTTGATGAGTTTATTATAAATAGACAGGCACGACAGGAGTTCTGGGAAATGAAAAAAGAGCTCCTACCTGAACTCCTTAATGCAAAACCCAATGAAGCTCACTATGCTCTTACAAAGCTTGAAAAAATGGGGTTACTGAAGTATATAATCACTCAAAATATTGATGGACTTCATCAATTGGCAGGAAGCAAACAGGTTATAGAAATACACGGGAATAACCGTGAAGCCCTGTGTATTGATTGTGGAAGATTCTATAAAATAGAAGAAATCATCGAATTTTTGAAAGAAGACATAGCTGATGTAAGATGTTCAAACTGTGGTGGCGTAATAAAACCAAAAATAATATTTTTCGGAGAATCAATGCCTGAACGTGAATTTAACCTAGCTCAAACAGCATCCTCTCAGTGTGATTTAATGCTGGTTGTTGGAACATCTCTACAGGTTTACCCTGCAGCAGGACTTCCTCAATTAGCCTATCACTCCGGCGCAAAATTGATATTTATAAATCAAACAGAAACACCAATGGATGAGCTGGCTGACGTTGTTATTCATGAAAAAGCAGGGAAAGCTTTAGGAGACATCTTAAAGGAGTTTAATCGCAGGTTTTAAAGTAGATTTATATGCAATTTGTTATTTCATCACTATCACTATAATTTATAAAAAATTTTTACTAATTGACTTTTAATTTGGAAATTTAATAAATTATATTTTTAAGCTAAATTGAGTGCAATTAAATCATTATAAGTGTAATATATGCATATAAAAAAAAATAAATTAATCTCGAATTTTAAAAAAATTACAAATAATTTAAAATTTTATTTGCCAATTATCTTATGTTTTACACTTTTAAGTTTCAATAGCTCCTCAGGAGAGACATTTTCACTTTCCAACAGTATTTCACTTGTAGGAAGCATTAAAACTCACATAGTAAACAAGGGTGAGTCTTTAATCGAAATAGCCAGACATTATGATTTAGGTTACAACGAAATCGTTGATGCTAACCCAGAATTTGATCCTTTTGTTCCTGAAGAAGGAAGTAAAGTTATAATTCCAACATTCTGGATTTTACCTGAAAAACAAAACAACTTTCACGGAATTATTATAAATCTTTCTGAAATGAGGCTCTATTATTTTTACAAAAAAGGCAAAGAAGAATTAGTTACAACATTTCCAATTGGTATAGGTGATGATGGAGTTGAAACTCCACTGGGGAAATTTAAAATATCTCATAAAATTATCAATCCTCCATGGTATGTACCTGAATCAATCAAAAAAGAAAGGCCTGAACTTCCTGCAGTTGTACCGCCAGGGCCTGATAATCCATTGGGGACACATGCAATGAGGCTATCAGGATTGAGCTATTTAATTCACGGAACAAACAGACCCTGGGCTGTTGGTAGAAAAGTTACACATGGATGCATCAGACTTTATCCTGAAGATATTCCTCAACTGTTTGATATGGTTCCTGTTGGAACTGAAGTAATAATTGTTAGGCAGCCTGTAAAAGTAGCTAAAATTAATAATGATGTTTATGTTGAAGTTCATAGAGATGATCAACTACAGAATTTTGATTATCTTCAGAATGCAATGGAGCAACTTGCCAAAAAAGGAATTTTAAAATATGTAGATACTTTCAAACTTTATAGTGTAATTAAACAAAAAACTGGCATTCCAACAGCTGTAAGTATTAAAAATAAAGAGCCACAGCTCCTGTTACAGGAACCGTGGCTCTGAAAAAATTCAAAATTACTTCTTTTGCTGAAGTTCAAAGGCTTTACCTGCTTTCTCTGCAGCAGCTTCAGCTCTCTTTGCTGCATCATCTGCTTTCTGTGCGGCAGCTTCTGCTCTCTTTGTTGCATCATCTGCTGTTGTACAACATTCACCAGCTTTCTTGTCAATAGCATTAACCTTGGAGTCAAGATTGTTTACTTTGCTTTCTAACTTTCCAATTCTGTCAGCAAGAGGATCGGTCTGCTGTTTAACATAATCCCTTGTCGCACAACCAAAGGCAAAAGTAAACATAACAGCTATTACTAATACTAAAACTTTTTTCATCCTCTTTCACCTCCTTTCTAAAAAAAACTTTAATATAACTTTACATTAAAATGTAAAAAATTTCAACCTGTTTTTATATGTCCTTCTATTAAAATATCGTTTGCAAGCCTTTTTATTTTCAAATCTTTAATTATAAAAGCTTCATCAAGATTTTTATAAACCTTTCCTCCCACACTGGGATAGGATTGTGCCCCACCGATTATCTTGGGAGCAATGAAAATCATTATCTTATCCACAATGCCATTCCACAGAGCATAAGAATTCAATGAAGATCCGCCTTCAATCATAACAGACATTATATGCCTCTTAGCCAATTCTTCCATAAGCCATTTTAAATCTACTTTATCAGAAGAAAAATGTATCACCTCTATTCCTTTCTGTCTTAAACATTCCAATTTACTATTTTTCAACTTTCTTTCATTAACCACTACTATTGTATCTGGAGGAGGATTATAAACATGATAGTTCAAAGGAATTTTAAGTTCAGGGTCTATTATAACTCTAACAGGATTTTTAGAACCTTTGACTCTGGCTGTAAATAAAGGATTATCCTTTAAAACAGTACCATATGCAGAGAGTATGGCATCTACCCTTCCACGCATTATATGAACCAGTTTTCTTGATTTTTCTGATGTAATCCATTTGGATTCACCAGACGGAGTTGCTATCTTACCATCAAGCGTCATCGCTATTTTAAGAATTACAAAAGGAGTATTTGTCGTTATATATTTTATATAAAACTCGTTTAATTTTTTTGCTTCATCTTCAAGAATTCCTTCTATAACTTCAATTTTATTATTTCTTAAAATTTCTATACCCTTCCCTGATACCTTTGGATTAGGATCTCTCATAGCAATAACAACTCTTTTAATACCTGAATTTATTATTGCATCTGTACATGGAGGAGTTTTTTTATCTCTGTGACAACAGGGTTCAAGATTCACATAAAGAGTTGCACCTTTAATTGATTGTTTTGCATTCATGATGGCTTCAGCTTCAGCATGAGGCAAGCCTGCTTTTTTATGAAAACCTCTCGATATTATTTCTCCATTTTTTACAATAACTGCACCAACCATCGGATTAGGAGAGGTTTTCCAGTTTGCTTTTTTTGCAAGAAACAGAGCTTTTTTCATAAAAAATCTATCATCTCTCATATTTCCACCTAATACATCGTAAATTAAAAAATTAATTAGTTCTTAACACATTTTATATCAAAAAATTGATTGATTTTTTCTAAATTAATTTTTTATAATATCACCGCTATGAATCTATTCACTCAGAAAGAACAGCTCAAGTCCATTATAGAATCTATATTATTCATAGCAGAAAAGCCTGTGTCAATAAAAATTCTAAAAACTATTTTAAATATATCAGAAAATCACATTAAAGAAGTAATTAGAGAATTAATTAATGAATACAAATCACGAAATTCAGGAATCATCATTCTAAATATAGAAGATTCCTATCAGATGGTTACAAATCCAGAAAATGCTGAGTGGATAAAAATTTTTAAAAATTTGAATGTAAATAATAAACTGTCTGAGCAAGCTTTTGAAACTCTGGCTATCATTGCGTATAAACAACCTATCACCAAAGCAGAAGTAGAAAAAATAAGAAATGTAAATTCTGATTATGCTATCAAAAGTCTTATAGAAAAAAAGCTTATAAAAATTATAGGGAAAAAAGATGTACCTGGCAGACCCTTTCTTTATGGTACAACAAAGGAATTTTTAAAGCTTTTCGGTCTTTCAAGTTTAAGTGAACTACCAGGGTTCTATGAGTTACAAAAGATAAATGCAGCTTGAGGAGGTGACTTATGAGCAAAAAAATAACTTTTTTTATATCACTATTGCTTCTTTTACCCTGCCTTGTTTTTGCACAAACATATACTGTAAAAAAAGGTGACAACATCTGGCAAATTTCAAAAAAATTTAATATTCCTGTGAATGAAATTAAAAAAACAAATAATTTAAAAAATAATAAATTACAAATAGGGATGAAATTAGAAATCCCTGAAAAAGATAATAAAATGACACAAAACCAAAAAGAACTCAAAAATAATAACACTGAAGCAAAGTATCATATAGTGAAAAAAGGCGAAACTCTTTCTAAAATCGCCAGTATATATAATACTTCAGTTAATGAAATCAAAAAATTTAATAAACTTCAAAATAATAAGCTTAATATAGGACAAAAACTCATTGTAAAAGCCCCGGAAAAAACGCAGGAAAATCTTTCAACAAAAAAGGATGAAAAAATTCCTGTATTAGCCACTGCAAAAGTTGATATTAATAACAAAATAGAGGAAATTGATTCGCTGAAGCAAAATGAAGATTTATCTCAGCTAAGTATGACAGACAGGCTTATTTTATTTGCAAAAAAAATGCTTCATCTGCCATATAGATTTGGTGGAAATAGTTTTAGCGGACTTGATTGTTCATTTTTTGTAAAAAAAGTCTATTCCATGGTTGGCGTTAATCTGCCAAGAAGTGCCAGAGAACAGTTTACAGTTGGAATACCGGTATCAAAAAGTGAACTTCAACCTGGAGACCTTGTATTTTTTAAAACCTATGCTAGATTTCCATCACATGTAGGAATATATATTGGAGATAATTTATTTATTCATGCATCAAGCAGATCAAAAAAGATTACAATTGACAGCCTGGAGGCACCTTATTATATAAGTAGATTTATCGGTGCCAAAAGAATAATTGATGCTGATAAAGAATCACTTAAAAAGGCTCTAGAAACAGTAAAAAACAACGAAACTTAGTTTTTATAAATAATTTTCCCCATATCACGGGTATCATATCCACCAAGAGACTTTACAGTTTCTCTGAATTTTTCATCTTCTTTTATAATATTTAAAACTGATTTAACTGTTGAAAGAGCAAGAAATTCCTGCGGAATTAAAATATCATATCTTTCTTCAGTAACAGGTATAAAATCAAGTCCGAGTGCTTGTGCAGCAGATAGTATTCCAAGCCCAACATCAGCTCTTCCTGTGAGTACTGCTGATGCTATACCCATATGTGTATACTCATCCCTGTCGTATCCTTTTATCTTTGATGGGTCAATTCCAAGTCCCTTTAAATGTTTGTCAAGTAAAAGTCTTGTTCCAGATCCAGCCTGCCTATTTATAAAAACCACATCTTCACGAGCAAGGTCTTCAAATCCTTTAATACCTTTTGGGTTTCCCTTCTTAACAATAAAGCCCTGAATACGATAAACAAGATTAAACAGTACAACTTTCTTTTCAGGCATCAAGCGTTTAATAAATGGAATATTATACTCCCCTGTTTGCTCATCAAGTAAATGTGTACCTGCAATGTGTGCCTCACCATTTTTTATTGCCACAAGACCACCCATTGAACCAACATGAGCACTAGAAAGTGTCACATCAGGATAATGCTTTCTTACAAAGTTATAAAGCACATCCAGTGTATTATCATGGCTTCCAATACAGACTACTGTATTATCAATTTCTTCCCTTGTTCTCCATAAATTGACAGCAATTTCAGTTCCCTGAGAAAATCCTTCAGAACCTCTCGGAATAACAATATAACCATCAGCCCTTACAATAGACATAAGAAGTCCGGCTCCTCTACCCAATGGTGTTACAATATATTTTTTCCCTACTCTGCCAACTTTTACTCTCACAAATTCATCAACGCCTATGTTTGATGAAATCTGTCTAGAAAGTATACCTTCTAGCTTTTCCTCTGTCTGTATTTTTGTACCAAGGTAGAATTCCATCAAAGGTCGAACAAAAAGCTCAAAACTCAAAAAAGAAGAAACTGGATATCCAGGAATTCCTAAAACAGGTCTATTATTCACAAACCCTGCAATGAACGGTTTACCAGGTCTTATCGCAACGCCATTTATTGAAACTTCTCCGAGTTCATTGATTACCTTGTATGTGAAATCTTCCTTACCATAACCAGAACCAGCATTTAATAAAACAATATCACATTCTTTTAAGGCATTTAAAATTGCATCTTTAATTTCTTTTTCTTCATCTCTTACAATTGAATAAATTTTTGGTTCTGCTCCTGTCTGAGTTGTTAAACTTGCAAGAACTGCTGAATTATATTCGATTAGTTGCGGAGGTTCAGGCATTCTTTCCTTTATTTTTGAAGCCTCTATTAGTTCTGAACCCGTAGGAATAATTCCTATTAAGGGTTTTCTGCGGACCTCTATTGTACAGATACCGCTTGCAAGCATTGCTCCAATATCAGCAGCACGTACAACATGGCTTTCAGGAATTATCAACTCTGTTGCAACAATGTCCTCTCCAATTGGTCTTACATCATTGTAAGGCGGCACAGAAGCATATATCTCTATAAAACCATCACGCAGATTAACATCTTCAACAGGAATAACAGCATCAAAACCATCAGGCAGAGGATCTCCTGTCTCAATCCAGTGGGCATCAACACCTATCTTAAGTCTTACAGGTTCTCTTTCAGTTGCAGTGAATGTATCACGGGCTCTTAAAGCATACCCATCCATCGCAGCAGAATGAAAATATGGAGACGAAAACTTTGCAAATACAGCCTGTGCTGTGACTCTTCCAAGAGCATTTTTTACATCGATAATCTCGCTGTCAATTGGAGTTTGTATTCTTTCTATGAAAGCCTTAAATAGTCTGCCCTTTGCCTCTTCAAGTGAGATAACTTCATGAAAAAATTTTTTACCACCCATTACCTTAAATCCTCCTTAATCCAACAATGTTAGGCGAACGTCTTATATATCCTCTTTTCTGAACTACTATATCAAGCGGTAAGCTCACTAAATCAATCAAGAATGGATCTCTATATTTCATATAGTGATTTTCTTTAAAACTTTTTATATATGTGTTGCACTCAAGACATAGTTCAGCTCTTATCTCTTCCTCATCAAGGAGAAGTTCAATTTTGCTCGAATCTTTATTAAAACAATAAGGGCATCCTATTCTGAAAAAGCTTCCACCATGTTCACACAGTGGACATATCATTATTTTTTCATTGTTTTCTGTAATCATCGAAAGTGATGATTCTGTACCACAAATCGGGCATTTTCCTGTTTCCATAAATGATGCCTGTTGCCCGTCCAGCCTTAAAAATACAAAAAAGGGCTTACTCAATATAAATAACATCCTATCAACTTCTTCCTTTGAAAGTTCCTCACTCTGAATTTGAAGAGACCACAGAGATGATGGCTCTTTTATAATGTTTTTACCGCTTTTTAAAACTTCATCCTTTAGAAAGGAAAGTGACTCATAGGGAATCTGAAAAACTGTTGAAAAATTTTTAAGTACAATATCAATTAATGACACATCACTGTCAAGTTTCATCCTTTCTCTTTCCTTCTTACACTGTTCGGTTAACTCTTTGATTTTCATATAAAGCTCAAGAGGGCTTTGAAGATGAGGCTTTTCTTTTATTATTTCATCAAAATTCATGGTACCTCCGCTGGTTTTATGTTTAAGTCTGCACCTGACAATGCTTCAACCAGAAATGTTTTCAATGCTTTCTTTTCCTCATCAGTTAAATTCATTGGTTTTAATAGTTTATTACCATATCCACCACCTTTATTAAAAAAGTCTATTACTTCATCAAGGCTTTTAAATATGCCGTTATGCATATACGGAGAAGTTTTTGCAATTTCTCTCAATGTGGGAGTTTTAAATGCTCTGTAATCTCTCTTTTGCTTGGTGTTGAAGTATCTGCCAAGGTCTTCTTTTATATTCATATAATCTGGATATTTGTTTATTTTTGCAATATAACGTCTTGTCACTATAAATTTTTCTTCATTTGCGTATTTTGGATTTTCTGGCACCATAAGAGCATGAAATTTTTGATCACTTAAGTATGCTCCATAGTGACATTCTATGCACTTTCCTTTTCCTATGAATATCTCCAGTCCTTTTTTAGCCTCAGAGCTTAATGAATTTTTATCTCCTTTAAGGTATCCATCAATTGGAGCATTGTTTGAAATAAGAGTTCTTTCAAATGCTGCTATTGCTTTTGCAATTAGTTTTATATTTACATCCTGACCGAAAATTCTTTTAAATGCTTCTCTGTATTCTGGTACAATTCTTATCTCTTCTTCAACAAAATCAATATTTTGATTCATCTCAAAAGGAGACATGACAGGAAATTCTGCCTGCTCCTCCAGAGTTTTTGCTCGTCCATCCCAGAAAAGATATTTTGCATAAGCAACATTCATCAAAGTTGGCGCATTTCTGAAATTTCTTGTAGTTGGATAGCTAAGAGATATTTCTGAAGCATCTGTAAATGCTTTCTCAGGGTCATGACAATTGGCACAGCTTGTAGTTCCATCTCCTGAGAGACGCCTATCAAAAAAAAGCTTTTTACCTAGATCAATTTTCTCCTTGCTTATTGGATTATCCTTTGGCACTGGAGGTGGAGGCAACGGTTCAAGCTGTTTTGTCTTTTTTTCAGAAGCAAAACTTTCAATGCTGATCAATATAACAATTAAAAGCAATATAATCAAAAAAGCTGTAATTTTATTTTTTCTTAACACTTTCCAGCTCCTTCAAAATTATATTTTTAAGATAATCATAGTCTCTACTTCCAAGAACCTTAATTCCATTAATATAAAATGCTGGAGTAACATATAAATCAAGCTCTTTTGCGAGCTTTAAATCTCTGTCAATTATATCCGTTCCCTCATTATTATCTATTGCTTTTATAAATTTTTCAACATCAAGATTAAGCTCTTTTGCATAACTTATAAGAGACTCTCTATTAAGCTTTGGTGACCTTTTTATTAACAATTCATGCATCTCAGTAAACTTTCCCTGCCTCCAGGCTTCTACAGCAGCCTCTGCAGCGATTCTTGCATAGTCTCTATACCTGTAAGGAAAAAACTTTATTACAAGTTTTACATTTCCACTAAATTCTTTTACTAATCGCTCAATGGTCGGACCGACCTCAACACAATGAGGTCATTGATAATCAATAAATTCAACTATCGTAACAGGAGCATTCTCAAATCCAATAACTGGAGAATTAGCAACAGGAATACTGTATCTGTTTTCTTCTGCTAAAACAGGAGAGGCGACAAGAAAGAACAAAGAAAGAATAAGAATTAATCTATCCATCTAACCTCCAAAACTTCTTTTAAAATTATACCAAAATATGATGATATAATAAAAATTGTATGACTGCTGAGAATTTTTTAAATTTAATAATAGCAAGACTTGATGGTGAAAGCATTGATTATTCTGATTACAGACAGTATATCGAAAAATTAACCAGAGATGGGATTGGAGGCTTTATAGTTTTTGGTGGAGACTACGATAAAATAAAGAATTTTATTGTCTATCTTCAAAGTGTTGCTCATAGGCCATTAATTATTGCATCTGATATAGAAAGAGGAGTTGGGCAACAGATAAAAAGAGCGAGTCTAATTCCATCACAGATGGGAATTACTGCAGGTTTTAATCTGCCTGATGAAGAACACGAGCTTAAAACATTGTATTCAATTGTAATAAAGGAAGCGGCTGACATAGGAATCAATCTTGCTCTCATACCTGTTCTTGATGTAAATACAGCTCCACAAAATCCAATTATATGCACAAGGGCTTTTTCAGATAATCCTGATACAGTTTCCGAGTATGGAAACTGTATCATAAATTTTTTTGAAGCAAATGGATTACTGACATGTGCAAAGCACTTTCCTGGTCATGGTGGAACACAGATAGACTCTCATATTGAGCTTCCAACAATTAATGAGTCTCTAGATATACATCTTAAGCCTTTTAAAAAAGCAATTAACGCAAGCGTGTCTTCAATGATGATTGGACACTTAATGATTCCAGAGATAGATAGTTTACCTGCAACTCTTTCTGAAAAAGCAATTAATCAGTTATTGAAACAAACTTTAGATTTTAAAGGGGCTGTTCTTACTGATGCAATGAACATGAAAGCTTTAAAAAATTATAATAATCATCATGCTCGTGCCATTAAATCAGGAGCTGATATAGTTTTACATCCTGAAAATCCATATAAAGCAATGGAAGAGATAAAATCAGCGTATAATTACGGATTAATAACTGAAAACAGAATTACAGAAGCATTGTTTGTGATTAATAGATTAAAGAAAAAGATAAGATCTTTTCCTGTAACCAATAATTATATAAATACCAGAGCGAATAATGTTGACAGTAGTCTTATAATTCAAAGAGCATTCAAAAAAACAGTAACAGTTATCAAAAATGAAATACCTGATCTGGAATCTCGTAAGATTATTCCCTGTCTTACAGGAAGTTATAGTGAGGAGATAAAAGAGGCATTCAAAAACTACTTCGGTTCTGTATACGATTTAACTCATTTTTCAAAAACTTCTCTTTCAGGCGTTATACCTCTAATTGCTGTATTTACAAATATAAAAGCAGCAGGAGACGAACATGTAGTGAGTGAAGAACAAAATATAATGATCAAAGACATATTTTCAAGTAATGATACTGTTTTTGTTTCATTTGGTAATCCATATATTATGAGATTCTCTTTTTTTAAAAGAGCAAAAACAATTATCTTAGTTTATGACTCCAATATAAATGCTGTTTCAGCATTTATAGATGTTTTCAAAGATGGATTAAAGACTTCCGGCAGGCTTCCAGTAAAGATTGAATGGATTAATGACTAAACGAACGAAAGATATTGCCACAGTAACAGTTCTTGGCTTTGCATCAGGAATTCCTTTTCCGCTTGTCAGTGGAACACTACAGGCATGGCTTACCTCTGAAGGCATTGATATAAAAACAATCGGTATATTAACAATTCTTACATTTCCTTATAGTTTTAAATTTCTGTGGTCTCCATTTTTCGATAAATTTAACATACCGAAACTTGGTAGAAGAAGGGGATGGATTTTAATCTGTCAGATACTGATTCTGCTCGGGATTGCATTAATGATAACACTTACACCAAAGCATCTGATCCTTTTTTCCGCTATCGCAGCTGGTGTTGCCTTTTTTTCTGCTTCCCAGGATATCTCAATAGATGCATACAGAACAGAAATCCTAAAACCAAAGGATAGAGGTCTTGGTGCATCTTTTGCTGTAACTGCATACAGGATTGCATTAATTATTGCTGGTGGACTCTGTCTGCTTCTTGCAGACCATCTTGGATGGCAAGTTGCATTAGCAGTTATAAGCTCTCTTTTAGTGATCGGTATTATAACAACTTTATGGGCTGATGAACCTGATGGAATAAAAAAACCTCGAACACTACGGGAATCTTTCATTGAACCATTTAAAGAATTGCTTAAAAGAGAAAAAAGCCTTTTGCTGCTCTTATTCATTATACTGTATAAACTTGGTGATGCATATGCAGGATCTTTAAGCACCACTTTTTTCATAAGGGGCATAGGATTTTCACTTACAGAAATCGGCACAGTAAATAAAATTGGAGGACTTATATCAGCAATTGCAGGTTCAATTATTGGAGGAGTGTTACTCACAAAAATAAACCTGTACCGGGCTTTAATTTTATTCGGGATATTTCAGGCATTATCAAATTTGATGTTTATGATTCTTGCCATAGCAGGTAAAAGCTTTGTATTGTTTGTATCCACTGTAATTATTGAAAATTTTACCGGTGGAATGGGAACAACTGCGTTTTTAGCGCTTTTAATGGCTCTGTGCAATCATAGATTTGCAGCAACACAATATGCAGTTTTTTCATCACTTGCTTCGTTAGGCAGAGTGATAATCAGTCCGACATCTGGATTTGTTGTTGATGCTATAGGTTGGGAAACATTCTATCTTCTGACTTTTTTGATAGCAATACCTGGATTGATTTTAATTGTTAAATTAAGAGAAATAATCAATATTGCTTCTGAAAAATAAAATTAAGAATAAGGAAATCTTATACTAATTGTAGTACCTTTGCCTACTTCACTCTCAACAGAAATAAATCCTCTGTAGTATTGCACAATTGTTAAAGCAACTGTAAGTCCAAGCCCTGGACCATATATTTTAGAAGTAAAAAACGGTTCAAATATTTTCTTAATAAATTCCTTGGGAATACCTTCCCCTGTATCAGAAATTCTTATCTCCAAACTATTCTCTTGTTGTTCAACTGATATTTTTAATAAACGTTTCTCACTCTTATCCATTGAATCAATTGCGTTTCTAATAATATTACGAAGTACAATTTTAAAATGCTCTTTGTCTATATAAAGCTTTGATACTGATTGAAACTCTGTCTCAACTTCTATAGATTTATCTTCAACTTCCTGCTCAAATTCTTCAAGAACTTCTTCTATAATCTTAACAGGTGCAACATATTCCATAAAACCAATAGCAATCATTTTTAGTTTTACAATTTCTTTTAATAGATTCTCCAGCCTTTCTGCTTCCTGAAGAACAACAGTAAGATAAGGTTTATTGGGGTTACCTGGTGGAAGGTTATCATATACCTTTCTTGCAAATCCTACCAGAGTTACAATTGGATTTCTTATTTCATGAGAAAGACTGTCAATAAGCTTCCTTATAGCTTCAGTTCGTTCTTCTTCAATAGCTTTCTGTGAGGTTGCCTTTTTTACAAGTAATGAACGAATTCTTGCTGATAGCTCCCTGTAATCAAATGGCTTTGGAACATAATCATCCGCTCCAATATCAAGTCCTTTAACTTTGCTTTCCACGTCAGCTTTTGCAGTTAGCATAATCACTGGAATAAATTTAGTTGACTCATCATTTTTAAGCCGCTGACAAACCTCATATCCATTCATCTTCGGCATCATCACATCAAGAATAATTAAATCGGGAAAAGTCTCATACACTTTTTTTAAAGCCTCTTCACCATCATAGGCTTCAATTGTATTGTATCCCTCTGATATCAATCTCTTTCTTAAAAGCTCTACTGTATCAACATTATCATCAACAATGAGAATGGTTTCTTTCTGATTACTCATTTTTCTTTCAAATAAACTTTTATCTGTTCTGGAAACTCTCTTACATTAATTGGTTTTGAAATATACCCATCACATCCAGATGCAAAAGCTTTTTCCTGATCGCCTCTCATTGCATGAGCTGTAAAAGCTATTATTGAAATGGTTTTAAAATCAGGTCGAGCTTTAAGCCTTCGCGTTACTTCGTACCCATCTATTTTAGGAATAGAAATATCCATCAATATTAAATCAGGCCTATATGTAACAGCTTTAGCTATAGCATCCTCTCCATCTATTGCCTCTATAATTTCATAATCATATTTTTTTAGAATTTTTTTTACAAGCTCTCTACTGTCATCATTATCATCAACAATGAGAATTCTTTTCATGATATTCCTCCAATCTTTTTTAAACTGTTTTTTAGCTCTGTAATCAGTTGTTCTTCTGAAAAGAGACTCTTGTTTATTATTTCTTTTATTCTTCCATTCAATACGTCTTTTTGTTCATCTGTTAATTCTTTATCTGTCAAAGCAATCATTGGAATATCTTTCAGTTCAACAGACGTTTTTATAAAATCAATAAAATCATAAGCACTTGTATCAGGGTCGGTTATATTGACAATTAAAAGATCAGGTTTGTAATTTTTAGCTATTTCAATAGCTTCTTTACTGTTTGAAGTGGAACTAACATCATAACCAGTTTGTTTTAATACATTTAACAGATCTTTCACTGTTGTTTCATCTTTTTCAAGAATAAAAACTTTTTTAACTGCTCGATAAGTTTCAATTGACTTTATCTTTTTTAAAAGGGAATGTCCATCAAGAGGCTTTACAAAGTAGTCTGCTGCACCGAGACTGAAAGCCAGTGTTTTATTATCAATGATAGAAACAATAACAACTGGAATGTTTTGTGTTTCTTTATCTGACTTAAGCTCTTTTAAAACTTGCCAACCATCTTTTTTAGGCATCATTATATCAAGAGTAATTGCTACTGGTTTAAGTTCTTTTGCCTTTTTAGCCGCTTCCTCACTATTTAGAATCCCTATAACTTTATAATCCTTTTCAAGATACTTTCTTATCAGGTCAATTGCATCTGGATTATCATCAATTGCAAGCACAACCTTTTCCTTATTGGAAGATTCTGAAACTTCTTTTATTGCTGGTTCCTGATGCAGGACAAGATCTCTTACAACTTCACAAATTCTACATGAATCTGTTTTCTCGGGATATGAGCATATTTTCATACCTTTACAATGCGTACCGAGTGCAAGCCAGCATCTTTTCTCTGAAGAACCATATTCAGGACAATTAACATGTCCACACTGAGTATAATCCCAGCATCGTACTAATTTACCTTCGTATGTTGGATTCTGAAGAAATACCTCTTTGGGGACCTCGAAGTATTGAGCCAATACTTCAGCCATTTTTTCTTCTGTAACCGGACCGGGTCTTTCAAAAACTTCCTTTTTGAAAGGTAAAAGAAGATAAAACGTGCTTCCCTTTCCATACTCACTTTCCGCCCATACCATACCCTTGTGAAGCGCAACAAGACCCCTAACAATACTTAGCCCAAGTCCTGTTCCTTCATACTGTCTTGTTGTTGAAACATCTGCCTGGGCAAATTTATCGAAAATTTTATCAAGGTCTTCTCTCTTAATTCCTATTCCTGTATCCGAAACTGAAATTTCTACGAACTGGGGATTCCCTTCTGAATCCTTTCCTCGTTCTGAAACTCTTGCTTTCAATGTTATTCCACCTTGATTGGTAAACTTTACAGCATTTGATATTAAATTTATAAAAATCTGTTTTGCTTTGTCTTCATCTATATAAAGCTTTTCTGCACCCGGCTCAATATTTAAGGAAAACGTTAATCCTTTTTTGGTTAGCAAAGGTTCAAAGGTAACAATTATTTCATAGATAAGTTCTTTTAAATAGACTTCTTTTGGTCTAATCTCTATTTTGCCTGACTCAATCTTTGAAATATCGAGAACATCATTTATTAATTGAAGAAGATGTCTTGCATTGGCAGCCACTTTTTTGAGTGAAGCTTTCTGTTCTTCATTAAGAGGTCCATCAACTTCATCTAGTAATAAATCAGTATATCCAATGATGGCATTCATAGGAGTTCTAAGCTCATGTGACATATTAGCAATGAATGAGGATTTTAATATATCAAGCTCTTTTAGTTGTTGATTTGCCTTCTGTAGCAGGGCAACAAGTTCTTCCCTTTCTTCAAGCAACCTCGCTCGTCTTGTAAGTTCTTTTTCAAGTTCCATTTTTGACTTTGCAACTTCATTGACCATGCAGTTAAAAGTCTCACATAGAGTTCCAATCTCATCCTTGGGATAATTGGAGATAGTTGACATCTCACCTTTTGAAAATCTCTCTGTTGCCTCAATCAGAATATGAAGAGGTTTTTTAATTAATCTGTTAACCACGAAATTAATGACAACTATAGCAAGTAAAAAAGCAAATACTGTAAGGGTTAAAGATCTATACATTTGAGCTTGGACAGTTAAATATACATTCTCTACATCTGTTTTTAATATCATTGCACCTAAAATATTTTTTGAAGAACCATGACAGTGGAAACACTCAGGTGAATTTTTTATAGGTAAAATAGAAATTAAATTTCTTTTGCCCTGAACTTTTAAAACTTTTGAAATTGAGGCTTCACTGTTTCCAGCAAGATGCTCTGTAATAATTTCAGAAAAAATTTTATTATCAATAACAGTATCAATTTTTTTATTGATACTGTTATTATCTGTGGAAAAAGCAATCTGTTTATTAAAGTCGCATAAATAAACATTTATTTTTGTATATTTACTTGCTATTTCTTCCAGGTCTCTATGGATTGTCTCACTGTCACCAACTGTAAGAGGATGTTTTATTGTAGCAAAAATTGTATCCATGATTTCTTTATTGCTCTCATCTGCAATTTTTAGCCTGTCTGGAAGTCCGAAATAAATTCTGAAACTTATTTCTATAAACATAACCACAACTAATATCACTATAAATGTTAATAACAGCTTATTACCGATTTTCTGAGTTATAAATCTGAACATTTAGTGAGCTCCTCCATGAAGAAGAGGCTTGAATCTAAAAGCTCGTATTCTTTCTTCAGTATGGCAGGATTCACATATTTGCAGTGTCAATTTTTTACGAATAAATCTAGGATCTCTTGTTTCTACATGTTTTTTACCAGGACCGTGACAGACTTCACAGCCAGTATGCTGAAGATGTGGTGTTATTTCAATACTTACGAAACCACCTTTTTTACCATAACCTGTAGTATGACATTGCAAACAGCTTTTTAGCTCCTCTGAAGTAATTTTATGTTTCATTTTTTCAATTGCTTCAAAAGAACGAGACATTCTTGAATACTTCTTAAAGTTTTCATACTCAGTAAGATGACAGTTTTTACAGACCTCCGTTCCAACATATTCAGAAAATGCAATTACAGGATAAAATAATATAAAAATACTTATAATCAAAAATTTCATAATTTAAGATTAGCAGAAAAACAATATTTTGTAAACTTCCAGAGCTATTATCTCAGACTTATTCTTTTTATATTTTTTGCCAGTCCAGAAAATGAATCCACTTCTACCACTACTGCGGAAAGTATTGAAGAAATTGATGGGACATCAAATTTCTTGGGCATTTGATCGAGAAATTTTTCTATAACTTCATCTTTTTTAAATCCAATAACAGAGTCTTCAGGACCTGTCATTCCAACATCAGTAATATATGCAGTACCTTTTGGTAAAATTTTCTCATCAGCTGTTTGCACATGAGTATGTGTTCCAATTATCGCACTTACATGACCATCAAAGTAATGTGCAAAAGCCATTTTTTCAGAAGTTGCCTCTGCATGAAAGTCTATAAAAATTATATTTGTCTGTTCCTTAATTTTTTTTATTTCCTCTTTAGTTGTTCTAAATGGACACTCCAGTAAATTCATAAAAACTCTTCCACATACATTCAATATTCCAATAAGATTTTTTTTCCTTGTTGGGATCACAATACTACCCGTACCTGGGACTCCAGATGGATAATTTAAAGGTCTTAAGATTCTTGACTCTTTTGCAATATATGGAATAGCCTCTTTCTTATCCCATATATGATTACCTGTGGTTATTAAATCAATTCCATAGGAGAAAAGTTCTTGAGCAACATTTTCAGTTATACCAAATCCACCAGCTGCATTTTCTCCATTTGCAATGACAAATTCAATTTTATGCTGTTCAATAAGTCTGGGAAGTAAAACTTTTACACTCTGTCTTCCTGATTTACCAACTATATCACCGATAAATATAACATTCAATGTTTCATTATTTTGCATATTCTATAAATCTTGACTCTCTTATTACTGTCACTTTAATCTGACCTGGATAGCTCAACTCTTTTTCGATTCTTTTACTTAACTCTCTTGCAATAAAAGCACATTCTTCATCAGAAACTATTTCAGGTTCTACAATAAGCCTAACCTCTCTTCCTGCCTGAATTGCATAACAATTCTGAACTCCATGAAATGACATTGCGAGTTCCTCTAGTTTTGTCAATCTCTTTATATAATTTTCTATTGTTTCTCTTCTTACTCCTGGACGTGCTGCAGAAAGAGCATCAGCAGCAGCTACCAGAGCTGATTCAACACAGCTAAATTCAACATCTTCATGATGGGATAATATTGCATTTATCACCTCTTCACTTTCTCCATATTTTCTTGCAAGCATTGCTCCAATTTCCTGATGTGAACCCTCCATCTCATGATCAACAGCTTTTCCTATATCATGAAGAAGTCCGGCTCTTTTTGCCAGTTTTATATTGACATCAAGTTCACCTGCTAAAAGTCCACTCAGCCACGCAACTTCTTTTGAGTGTTGTAACACATTTTGACCGTAAGAAGTTCTATATTTTAATCTTCCTATTAGTTTTATAATTTCTGGGTGAACCCCGCTTAATCCAAGTTCAAATACAGCCTTTTCGCCCTCATCCCGTATCGCAGTATCGACATCTCTACGAGCTTTTTCAATAACTTCTTCTATTCTTGCAGGATGAATCCTTCCATCAACAATCAATCTTTCAAGTGCTATTCTAGCCACTTCTCTCTTTATAGGATCAAAAGATGAAAGTATGACAAGTTCAGGAGTGTCATCAACAACAAGATCAACCCCTGTTAAGGATTCAAATGCTCTTATATTTCTACCTTCTCTTCCTATTATTCTGCCTTTCATTTCATCATTGGGAAGGCTAACAGCAGTTACTGTTGCATCAACAACATAATCACTTGCATACCTCTGTACTGCAAGACTGAGTATTTCTTTTGCTTTTTTATCAGCTTCCTGTTTTGCCTCTTCTTCAATCTTTTTAATAAGTTTTGCAGCTTCAAATCTTGATTCCTGCTCAATCTTTTTAAACAGTTCCTGTTTTGCCTCTTCTTCCTTCATTCCAGCTATTTTTTCAAGTAGATGTTGTTGCTCAGCAATGAGCTTATTATAATTATTTTCTTTTTCCTGTAAGATTTTTTCTTTTGAAACAATCTCTCTTTCTCTTTTATTCAGTTCAATTTCTCGTTTTTCAACCTGTTCAATTTTGCGATCAAGAAGTTCTTCTTTCTGTCTGAGCCTTTTTTCCTGATAGTTGATTTCTTTAGTTTTCTCTTTTATTTCTTTTTCAGCTTCAGATTTTAATTGATATACAACTTCCTTTGCTGACAGTTGTGCTTCTTTTTTGATGGTTTCTGCTTCTCTTTTCGCATCTTCGAGTATTTTTTCAGCATCTTCAAGAATTTTTTCCTTTTCTTCTTTAAGCCTATTTTTCTGAAATAGATAAAATCCATATCCTGAAACTAAACCCAGAACAATTGCGATGACAATATATGTTAACTCCATTGGAAGACCTCCAAAAAATGTAGTTTAAAGGCTTATATGGTTATGATGATGTGGATGGAGATAATGTTGTGCAAAAAATTTTTATACTATTCATGTAATAAAATTAAACCTAAATTGCAATCTATCTCAAGTGGATTTCTCCACCATCATCATAACCCCGCCCTGTCGTGTGATAAGGAAAGTTAGATCCCCCTCTGACAGGTGGGCGCCTTGTAGGTAGGTTAGGCTTCCTCCGAAGAGGCATGCACACCGCTACCTACGCTGACTCCCTAACGGACCTAACTGCCGGATCCCCTTTCCCTTCCATCACGAACAGGGCAGGAAAGCTTCTTAATTATTTTATAACAAAAATCTAAAAAGATATGCAATCTTTATTTTTGGTATAATTAAAGCAATAATTATGTTGTTTTATTTGATAGATATTAACGATTCATCAGAAGGTATTCTTCTCTTCGGTATAACAGAAAATGGTGAACAGCATCAATTCATTGATTCATCATATATTCCTTATTTTCTCGTGCTTCCTTCAGATAAAACAAGAGCTCTTCAAGAAATTGATCAAATTATCAAAAAAAATTCTCTTCCTGTCATCAGAATATCAGAAGACAAACGCATTTTTTATGGCAAAGAAAAAGAGTTTATAAAGATTTTTACCAAGAAACATCAGGATTTACAGAAAGTAAGAGATGCGATAAAAGTTCTTGAATCAAAAAGAGGTGGTTCTGGATCAATAATTGATGAATTTGAGTATCAACTCCCTGCCTATAGAGTTTATCTTGCAGAAAAGAATATATCCTGTCTTCATTGGTTTGATATTAAAGAGAATGGGAATAATATAAAAATAATTAAAAAATCGGATGCACCTCAACCAAATCTAAAAGTTCTTGCATTTGATATGGAAGTTCTTGAAATCCTAAGGGGAACTCCTTCAATTATCATGATTTCAGTATTTGGAGAAGGAATTTCTAAAATAATCACTTATCAGGAAGCTAAATATAGTATTGATGCTATTATTGTAAAGGATGAAAAAGAAGTTATTAAAACTTTTCTCGATATTGTCAAAGAATTCGATCCTGATATAATCACAGGATACAACACTGACCTTTATGATATGCCTGTTTTAAGAGAGAGAGCAAAAAAGTTAAAAATTGATATTGGTATCCTCTCAAGAGATAACTCAGGAATAACCCTTTCTAAAAGAGCACGATTCACTACAGCAAGGCTTATTGGAAGAGTTCATATAGATCTATTTAATTTTGTTTTCAACATTCTTTCTCCAATCCTTCAGAGTGAACAACTAACATTAAAAAATGTGTCTCAGGAACTGCTTGGCGATACAAAACTTGATATGGAATATGAAGACATTGTTCAAGCATGGGAGAAAGGACATGAACTTGATAAACTTGCCAGATACTGTCTTAAAGACAGTGAACTTGTATATGAGCTTACCAAGATACTACTTCCTGATATCTCTGCCCTAACAAGAATAACAGGACAATCACTTTTTGATACTTCAAGAATGCCATATAGTCAGCTTGTTGAATGGTACTACATTAAAAAGGCAAAACAGCAAAATCGGGTAATTCCAAATCAACCAAAGTTTGATGAAATAAAAGAACGTCAGCAGATTAGCTACGAAGGAGGTTTTGTAAAAGAGCCTGAAGTTGGGCTCCATAAAAATATCGCAGTTGTAGACTTTACATCTCTTTATCCTTCAATAATTGCAACATACAATATATCAATTGACACTCTTAACTGCAGTTGCTGTAAAAATAACGGGCATAAAGTTCCAGAACTTCCTTACTGGTTCTGCAAAAATACTAAAGGCTTTGAGTCTATGGCAGTGGAAGAACTTCTAATAAAACGACTTGAATTTAAAAAACAATTAAAAAAACTTGATCCAGCCTCACATGAATATGTTCTACTCGATACAAAACAACGAGCTTTAAAAACAATAATAAACGCTTCATATGGCTACTATGCCTATCCTGCCAGTAGATGGTATTCTAAAGAGTGTGCAGAATCAATAACAGCGATTGGTAGATACTGGATCAAGGAAGTCCTAACAAAAGCTGAGAAGAAAGGTTTCCATGTTATATATGCGGATACTGACTCAGCATTTTTAAAACTTAGCGCAGCTACCCTCTCCTCTGAAAAAGGGATTAATCTTGAAAGCTTGAAAGAAGAGGTTGAAAAATTTATAAACGAAATAAATGATTCTTTACCTGGTTTCATGAGACTAGACCTTGAAGACTTTTATGTGAAAGGTCTTTTTGTTCCGAGAGAATCTGGCGGTGTGGCTAAGAAAAGATATGCTCTTTTAGATGAAAAAGGTAGACTCAAAATTCGAGGACTTGAAGTAGTAAGAAGAGATTTGTCAAAATATGCACGGCAAACTCAGCAGGATATTCTGAAAATATGTCTTATAGAAGAAAATGTTGATAAAGCTTTTGAATATCTAAATGAAAGAATTAAAGCCTTACAAGAAAATAATTATGAACTAAGAGAGCTTGTTGTATATGAACAACTTTCTAAACCAATATCAGAATATAAATTAATATCTCCTCATGTAATGGCAGCAAAAAGACTGTTTGAAAAAGGCATTCCTGTAGGTGAAGGAAGTGTTATAGGTTATGTGATTCAGAAGGGTTCTGGATCAATAAGTGAGAGAGCCTATCCTGTTGAGCTTGCTGATTCATCAAAACTTGATATTAATTATTACATTGAAAATCAGGTTATTCCTGTTGCAATGAGAATACTGAAAGCATTCAAGCAACAAAATCATCTTTTTAACTAACTTATTTTTTATGCGTCCTGTCAATTTCCTGTAAAATTTTTCTTTTTAATTCATCTATTTTCTTTTTATGCGTGCCATGCCAATAAATCTTCCCACAGGATATACATACCATAAAATCATGACCTACAAAAACAACATAATCAGGAATCAGTGCTTTAATACTGTCTTTTTCTACTCTTTGTATCTCTCCGTTACAAACAGGACATCTCGGCTTAAAACTGCATAAATCAGATGAACACTGAACAGCAGACAAAACTTCTTTTATTTGTTCTCTTATATCATCAGAATGTATCAATAAAACTTTTTTTAATAGTTTGGATCTGGCAAGAGAGTGATCTCTGGTTAGCAAGATTCTATCATCCTGTATTGATATTTTTATCAATTCTCTATCATCAAAATCATTGCTGTATAGAGTATCAAAACCAAAAAGCCTGAGCCATCGGCTCAGGCTTCCAAGCATTACATCAGCTACGAATCTCGGTATTGCTTTATCTAAGCTCAATTTTCTTCAGCATTCTCTTCTCTTAAGTGTTCTATCTGCATATTATTGTAGAACTCACCTTTTATTAGTGTATCCCTGTACGCAGGGGAACCTGTTCCAGCTGGAATAATTCTTCCCATAATGACATTCTCTTTTAATCCTCTCAGTTCATCAATCTTTGCTTCAATTGCTGCATCAGTAAGCACTCTTGTGGTTTCCTGGAATGAAGCCGCTGAAACCCATGATTCTGTTGCAAGAGCTGCTTTAGTAATTCCAAGCAAAAGAGGTTTTGCCTGTGCAGGCCGTCTGCCATTAGCTATAACCCTCTCGTTTTCCTCCATGAATACCACTCTATCAAGTTCATCCCCAATTAAGAATGATGTATCACCAGGGTCTTCTACTCTTACCTTTTTCATCATCTGCGTGACAATCACTTCAATGTGTTTATCATGAATTGAAACTCCCTGAAGTCTGTATACTTTCTGAATTTCATCAACAAGGTATCTCTGCAGTTCTGTTGGACCTAGAATCTCAAGAATGCTATGAGGATTTATAGAGCCATCTATTAATGGTTCTCCAGCTTTAACCCAGTCTCCATCGTGCACAATTACATGTTTACCCTTTGGAATAAGATATTCTCTTGTTTCATCAGCCCCTCTTACAACTATGACTCTTGAACCTTTCTGGCTTCCTTTAAACTCAACTATGCCGTCTATTTCACTGACAATGGCTGCTTCTTTTGGTCTTCTTGCCTCAAAAAGCTCTGCTACTCTTGGTAACCCTCCTGTTATATCTTTTGTTTTTATAGTTTCTCTAGGGATTTTTGCAAGAATATCTCCTGGCTCTACAATATCACCTTTATCAACCATTAAAAGTGCACCTGCTGGTAGAAGATATCTCGCAGGCGTTCCTGAAGGAAGTTTAGCGGTTTTACCATCTTTGTCTTTTATAGTAACACGAGGTCTGTAAGTTGCAGGATAATCAATTATTATTTTATGAGAAAGTCCTGTGGTTGGATCAGTTTCTTCTTTAAATGTAACACCTTCCACCATATCGCCAAGAGCGATTTTGCCTCCTATTTCAGTAATAATTGGCGTGGTGTAGGCATCCCATTCAGCTAATCTCTGACCTGCTTCAACCATTTGACCTTCTTTAACAATAATTTTAGCTCCATATACAAGATTGTATTTTTCTCGTTCCCTTCCTGATGAGTCTGTAATGATAAGCATGGCATTTCTATTAAGAACAACCAGTGAACCATCTTTCTTTTCAACATAATGAATGTTTTTAAATCTTACTATTCCTGAAGTTTTAGCTTCAAGCACAGCCTGTTCAACAATTTTTGTTGCTGCTCCTCCTATATGGAATGTTCTCATTGTAAGCTGAGTTCCCGGCTCTCCAATGGACTGCGCAGCTATAACACCTATTGCTTCACCTATTTCAATATCTTCACTTCTTGCAAGATCCATTCCATAACATTTAGAACAAACACCAAATTTTGTTCTGCATGTAAGAACTGAACGAATCTTTATTCTATCAATGCCTGCATCTACAATCTTCTTTGCAAGTCTCTGGTCGATTATTGTATCCCTTTTTGCAATAAGCTCGCCTGTCATGGGATCTTTTATGTCTTCTGCCAATGTTCTGCCGTATATTCTTTCCTCAAGAGGCATAACAATCTCGCCACCCTCCGTAAGTGCAGTAATATATATCCCGTCTTTTGTTCCGCAATCATGTTCTACAAGAAATATATCCTGTGCAACATCCACTAGTCTTCTTGTTAAATAACCGGCATTTGCTGTTTTTAATGCTGTATCTGCCAGTCCCTTTCTTGCGCCATGCGTGGATATAAAATATTGAAGTGGTGTTAACCCTTCTCTGAAATTAGCTGTAATAGGTGTCTCGATAATCTCGCCAGATGGTTTTGCCATTAATCCTCTCATACCAGCCAGCTGTCTTATCTGAGCGATACTACCACGAGCACCTGAATCCGCCATCATGAATATGCTATTAAACGATCTTCTTTCTGCCAGCTCTTCTGGTGTAAACTCTCTGTCTTTTTCTGCACCAAGCTCTTTCATCATCTCATCAGCTACCTGTTCTGTAACATTTGCCCAGATATCTATTACCTTATTATATCTTTCACCTTGTGTTATCAATCCTTCTGCATACTGTCTCTGTACTTCCATTACCTGAGCTTCTGCTTCTTTGATTAATTCTGCTTTTTTTGACGGTATATGCATGTCATCAATGCATATAGAAATACCTGATTGTGTTGCAATATCAAAACCTAATTTTTCAAGTTTATTCAAAAATAAAACTGTATCTCTCTTTCCAAAATTATAATGAACGTATTCAAGCAGTTTACCTATTTCTTTTTTTGTCAGTTCTTTGTTAATCATCTGAAATGGAATGCCTTCAGGAACAATCTCTCTAAATAAAATTCTGCCTACAGTAGTTTCAACAATCTCACCATTTAATCTAACCTTTATTGGAGCATGTTTCTCCACCGCTCCACTCTGATAGGCAAGAATCACTTCTTCGGTGTCTGCAAAAATCTTACCTGCTCCTTTAGCATCTTTCCTTTCTTTTGTAAGATAATATACTCCAAGAACCATGTCCTGAGTTGGAACAACTATTGGTTTTCCATTTGCAGGAGAAAGAAGATTACCCACTGACATCATCAATATTCTTGCTTCAACCTGTGCTTCATATGAAAGAGGTATGTGAACCGCCATCTGGTCACCATCGAAATCAGCATTAAAAGCTGTGCACACGAGAGGATGAAGTTTTATCGCCTTTCCTTCCACCAGAACAGGATCAAAGGCCTGAATACCAAGTCTGTGAAGAGTTGGAGCTCTGTTTAAAAGTACTGGATGTTCCTGAATAACTTCTTCTAGAGCATCCCATACTTCTGGGAATTCCTGTTCAACAAGTCTCTTGGCCTGTTTAATTGTTGTAGCATGACCTTGTTCTTCAAGTTTATTAAACACAAATGGTTTAAATAACTCCAGAGCCATGGTTTTTGGTAATCCACATTGATGCATATCAAGTTCAGGACCAACAACAATAACTGACCTGCCAGAATAATCAACTCTTTTGCCAAGTAAATTCTGTCTGAATCTTCCTTGTTTACCCTTTATCATATCGCTCAAGGATTTAAGAGGCCTGCGTGTTCCTGCTTTCAAAGCCTTTGAACGTTTTGTATTGTCAAAAAGTGTATCAACAGATTCCTGAAGCATCCTTTTTTCATTTCTGATAATCACGCTTGGAGCTCTAAGCTCCATGAGCCTTTTTAATCTGTTATTTCTGTTTATAACTCTTCGATAAAGATCATTTAAATCAGAAGATGCAAATCTACCACCATCAAGAGGGACAAGAGGTCTCAGCTCTGGAGGAAGCACTGGAACAATATCAAGTATCATCCACTCAGGACGATTACCAGAATTTTTAAATGCTTCAACCACTCTAAGTCTTTTGGTAAGCTTTCTTTTAATCCCATTTGAAGTAGCAGCTTCGATTTTTTCTTTGAGTTCTTTCGCAACTGCTTCAAGATCAATTTTTTTAAGAAGTTCTCTTATAGCTTCTGCTCCCATTCCTGCTTTGAAGTTGCTACCATATTCTGCTGTTTTTTTCTTATATTCATCTTCTGTAAGAATATCTTTTTCTTTTAATGGCGTATCACCAGGATCTATAACAATATAGTCTTCGTAGTAAATAACTCGTTCAAGTTGCCTCACAGAAAGGTCAAGTAGAATTCCCATCTTACTTGGGACTCCTCTAACAAACCAGATATGAGCCACAGGAGCAGCAAGTTCAATATGTCCCATTCTTTCACGTCTTACCTTGGATTGAATTACTTCAACTCCACATTTATCGCATATAACACCCTTGTGCTTCATTCGTTTGTATTTACCGCATAAGCATTCCCAGTCTTTTACAGGTCCAAAGATTTTAGCGCAGAACAGACCTTCTGGCTCTGGTTTAAAAGTTCGGTAATTGATAGTTTCAGGTTTTTTAACTTCTCCATATGACCACTCTCTTATTTTTTCAGGTGAAGCCAGCTTTATTCTTATCGCATCGAAATCTCTCGGATTTTTAGGCTTTTGAAAAAGCGAATAAATATCTTCCATCAAGGTTTATACCCCCTGTTTTTATAAATGATTCAACTTTTTTTCTTCTTCTCAAGAAGTTCCACATCAAGACAGAGACTCTGAAGCTCTTTGATTAACACATTAAATGATTCCGGCACTCCTGGTTCAAGTACTGGATGACCTTTAACAATAGCCTCATACATACGAGTTCTACCTGATATGTCATCACTCTTTACAGTTAAAAACTCCTGGAGTGTATACGCTGCTCCATATGCTTCTAGTGCCCATACTTCCATCTCTCCAAGCCTTTGCCCTCCAAATTGTGCCTTACCTCCAAGAGGCTGTTGAGTAACTAAAGAGTAAGGACCTATAGAGCGAGCATGAATTTTATCTGCAACAAGATGATGTAGTTTAATCATGTACATCTGTCCAACTGTAACTGTCCTTTCAAATGGCTCACCAGTTTTGCCATCATAAAGAGTTACCTGACCTGTTGTTGCAAATCCAGCTTTTGTTAGCATTTCCTCTATTTCAGATTCTTTAGCACCTTCAAAAACAGGAGTTGCGACATAAAAACCTAAAGCCTTTGCAGCAAGACCAAGGTGTGTTTCAAGAATCTGACCTATGTTCATTCTTGATGGAACTCCAAGTGGATTGAGTACCATATCAACAGGTGTCCCATCTTCAAGATACGGCATATCCTCTTCAGGTAAAACCATGGAAACAACACCTTTATTTCCATGCCTACCTGCCATCTTATCTCCAACCTGTATTTTTCTCTTCATAGCAATAAAAACTTTAACCATCTGATTAACGCTGGGTGGAAGTTCATCTCCTTTTTTTATTCTTTCAATTTTTTCATTGTATTTTGCATAAATCTGTTTTATATTCTGTTCTACCTCTTTATTAACCCTGCTTACCTCAATTTTAACATCAGGGTCTTCTACCTTAAGTTTAAGCAATTGATTTACATCAAGAAGATTTACAACATTTTCTTTAAGAGCCTTTCCTTTTGCACAGAGTAGCTTATCACCCTTCTTTACATCTTCAAGTACAACTTTATTTTTAAGAATTTTTCTGATTCTGCTGGCTTTTGACTCTTTTAAAATTCTTATCTCATCTTCTCTGTCTCTTTCTATTCTTTTAATCTCCTCATTTTCTATAGACTGTGCTCTTCTGGATTTCTCTTTGCCTTTTCTGGTCAAAATTTTAACATCAATGACAACTCCCTCGATTCCTGGAGGAACATATAAACAGCTTTCCTTAACATCTTCTGCTTTTTCTCCAAAGATAGCATAAAGGAGTTTTTCTTCTGGTGTAAGAACCCTCTCTCCCTTGGGCGTTACTTTACCAACAAGAATATCGCCAGCTTTAACTTTCGCACCAATTCTGATAATTCCATCTTCATCAAGATTTTTAAGAAGTTCTTCATTGACATTTGGAATTTCTCTCGTAATCTCTTCAGGACCAAGTTTGGTATCTCTGCACTCAATTTCAAATTCATCTATATGAATAGAAGTATAAACATCTTCTTTTACAAGTCTCTCACTAACTAATATAGCATCTTCGAAGTTATATCCGCCCCATGGCATAAATGCAACAAGCACATTTCGACCAAGTGCAAGTTCACCTTTATCCATACATGGACCATCGGCAAGAATTGTACCTCTTTCAACCTGCTGACCGACCCTTACAATAGGTTTCTGCGTTAGACAGGTCCCCTGATTGGATTTATGAAACTTTACAAGATTGTATATATCAACACCACCACCTTCTTCTGTAACTCTTACAACAATTCTGGTAGAATCAACATTTTCTATTATGCCTGCCCTTTTAGCAACTATCAGCCATCCTGAGTCTCTTGCAGCGTATAACTCCATCCCTGTGCCAACTATTGGAGCTTCAGTATGAACAAGAGGAACAGCCTGTCGTTGCATATTTGAACCCATTAATGCCCTGTTTGCATCATCATTTTCAAGAAAAGGAATTAAAGAAGCAGATACACTAACTATCTGCTTTGGAGATACATCCATATACTGTACTTCTTGAGAAGAAACCATCTTGAAATCACCTTTAACACGAGCAAATACTGTTTCTCCAATAAGATTACCATTTCTATCAACAGGAGTTGTTGCCTCTGCAATAATATAATTTTCACTTTCAAGAGCGCTCAAATATTGGATCTCATTTGAGACTTTACCATTAACAACTTTACGGTATGGAGATTCTATAAAACCGAATTCATTAATTCTTGCATATGTTGCTAGAGAAGTTATCAGTCCAATGTTGGGTCCCTCTGGAGTCTCTATAGGACATATTCTTCCATAATGAGTTGGATGAACATCCCTTACTTCAAATCCTGCTCTTTCACGTGTGAGTCCTCCTGGTCCAAGAGCGCTTAATCTTCGTTTATGTGTTATTTCACTTAATGGATTTGTCTGATCCATAAACTGACTTAACTGACTTGTACTGAAAAACTCTTTCACAGCAGCCATTACAGGCTTAGTGTTTATTACATCATGGGGCATTGCTGTCTCAACATCAGTAATTGTCATCTTTTCCTTAATTGCTCTCTCCATTCTTACCAGTCCGATACGAAACTGATTTTCTAAAAGTTCACCAACACCTCTAACTCTTCTATTTCCGAGATGATCTATATCATCAACTTCTCCCTTGCCTGTCCTAAGATTTAGCAAATATTTAACAATTTCAATAATATCTTTATCAGTTAGCACTCTCACATCAAGTGGGATATCAAGTCCTAACTTCTGATTTAATTTAAGTCTTCCTACAGAAGAAAGGTCATATCTTTTAGGATCAAAAAATAATCCATAAAAAAGTTCTTCAGCAGCTTCCTCAGTGGCAGGTTCTCCAGGTCTCAACTTCTTATATATCTCTTTTAATGCAGACTTTTTATTATCAACTTTATCAGTAAGTAATGTCTCTCTTAGAGATGGAAGATAATTAACATTATCTATAAAAAGTAACTGTATTTTTTGAATTTTAGCAGATATAATTCTGTAAAAAGCTTCTTCTGTGATCTCTTTGTTGCTGTCAACTATTACCTCACCAGTTTCAGGATCAACAATATCTGAAAGACTTATTCGTCCAATTATTTCTTCTTTCAAAATTGGTATTTCCTGAATTCCCAGGTCTTTCATCTTTTTTAATGAATATTTAGTTATTTTACTTCCTTCCTTTACCAGAATATCTTTCCCATCAGGACTATAGAGATCAATTTTTGTTCTAAGACCTGTTAAGATATCGCTTATAACTCTTGTATAAGTGTGATCATCTTTTATATTGATTTCCTCAATAGGATAAAAAATCTTGAGCAAATCTTCGTTTGTATATCCAAGTGCCTTGAGAACAATTGTAGCTGGAAGTTTTTTTCTCTTATCAATTCTTACATATAGAAGATCTTTTGAATCAAACTCAAAATCAAGCCACGAACCTCTTACAGGAATAATTCTCGCTGAATAAAGAAATCTACCGCTTATCCTGCTTTTGCTTCTATCAGGTGCAAAATAAACACCCGGAGACCTGTGTAGCTGACTAACTACAACTCGCTCAACTCCGTTTATTATAAAGCTACCTGTCTCGGTCATCATGGGTAAATCACCAAGAAACACTTCCTGTTCTCTGGATTCTTTAAGAAACTTTTTCCCCTCATCATCCTTATCCCAGATGTTCAAACGCATTTTCATTTTAATTGGAACAGAATAAGTAAGCCCTTTAACCATGCATTCATAAGGAGTTAATTTTGATTCACCAACTGAGTATGAAATAAACTCTATTGTAGTTGTTCCATTATAATCACTTATAGGAAAAACACTGTTTAAAGCTGCCTGAAGTCCTTCTTCAACTCTGTCGTAAGGGGGAATATCTTTTTGAAGAAATTTATCAAAGGATTTTCTCTGAAATTCCAAAAGATAAGGCACCTCCAGAAGTGGAGGTACCTTCCCAAAATTTATTCTCTCTCTTAAAGGCTTTATCATGGTTCTCCTTCTCTTTAAAATTTTTACTGTACTTCTACTGTTGCACCTTCAGCTTCAAGTTTTGCTTTAATAGTTTCAGCTTCTTCCTTAGAGACACCTGTTTTTACAGGTTTCGGAGCACCGTCAACCAGGTCTTTAGCTTCTTTAAGTCCAAGCCCTGTTAGTTCCCTTACAACTTTAATTACTTGAATTTTCTTGTCTCCTGCAGCCTTTAAGATTACATCAAAGCTTGTTTTTTCCTCAACTGCCTGTGCTGCCTGTGCTGCTGCAGGAGCACCCGCTGCTGCTACTGCAACCGGAGCTGCTGCTGTTACTCCGTATCTTTCCTCAAATTCTTTGATAAATTGACTTAATTCAAGAATCGTAAGATTATCAAAAAACTGAAAAACCTCTTCTTTTGTAATTGCCATAATTAATTCCTCCTTTTATTAAGCTTTCTTATTTTTTAACGATTCTAATGCATAAAGCAATTTAGTATTTACTGCCTGCATCGCATAAGCCATTTTGGTAAGTGGAGAGCTCATTGCACCCACCAGCATTCCAAGCAGAACATTCTTTGAAGGTAACTTGGATATCTCTTTGAGTTCTGCTGCAGAATATACATTACCCTCAACAACACCCTGTTTAAGTTTTAATTTTTCATTTTCTTCAGAAAAATCAAGAGCCTTTTTAACTATCACAACTGGGTCATCATAACCAAAAACTACACCCGTGCAACCCTCTAAAGAACTTTTCAAATGTTCTTTAAAAGGCGCATCTTTAAGTGCTATTCCCAGAAGAGTATTTTTGCATACTCTATACTCTCCACCGGACTCTTTAATTTTCTGCCTTAAATCCGAAATTTCAGCTACTGTTAACCCCTGGAAATCAGTTAAAATGAATGATTTAGCTTTTGCTAACCGTTGAGAAATTTCTTCAACCCTTTTCTTTTTTGCTTCTTTTGTGGTAATCAGATTATCCTCCTTTCCCGGACAGCAGTGCAGTTATATTTATTTGAAGCTTTCAATATGTTCAATTCTATCAATAATCTCGGCAGGCGGATACCCATTAAGCTTCGAGCACCTGCTGTCTCAGATTTATTTATAACAGGCAAAGCCTGTTTTTAAAGTTTCAACTCGGATATGTTTATTTTTAACCCAGGTCCCATTGTAGAAGACAATGTAACTTTTTTAATATATTTACCTTTTGATGTCGGAGGTTTTGCCTTAATTATTGACTTCAAAACTGCCATCGCATTTTCAACAAGCTTTTCTCTGTCAAAAGACAGTTTACCAATAGGAACATGAACAACTCCACCTTTGTCAGTTCTGTATTCAATCTTACCTCCCTTAGCCTCTTTCACCGCTCTTCCAACATCGAATGTTACAGTACCTAACTTTGGATTTGGCATTAACCCTCTAGGACCCAGAATTTTACCAAGTTTACCAACCTGCCCCATCATATCAGGTGTTGCAATTACTCTATCAAACTCAAGCCAGCCCTGTTGAATTTTCTCAATTAAATCTTCTGCTCCAACATAATCCGCTCCTGCTTCTTCTGCTTCTTTTTCCTTTTCTCCTTTCGCAAAAACCAGAACTCTAACCTGTTTACCTGTTCCATGAGGAAGAACTACAGTGCCTCGTACAACCTGATCAGATTTTTTAGGATCAACACCTAAATTTATCGCCATCTCTACAGTCTCATCAAATTTTGCGAAACTATTCTCTTTAAGAAAATCTATTGCCTCTTCTAGAGTATACTCTTTTGTAATGTCTAATTTTTCCTTAACAGCAGCCAATTTTTTGCTCATTTATCTTACCCCCTTATCTCTACACCCATGCTTTTTGCAGTACCAATTACCATTTTCATTGCGGATTCAATAGATACGGTATTTAAATCAGGCAGTTTTGTTTTGGCTATTTCTTCTATCTGTTTTATGGTCAAAGAACCAACTTTTTCTTTACCTGGTAATCCAGAACCTTTTATTATTCCAGCAGCCTTTTTAATAAGCTCAGATGTTGGAGGTGTTTTGAGAATAAACGTAAATGATCTGTCTTTATAAATAGTTAATACAACTGGGATAAGAGTCTCACCCATGTTTTGGGTTTGAGCATTAAACTGTTTACAAAATTCCATAATATTAATTCCATGTGGACCAAGAGCTGGCCCCACAGGTGGAGCAGGATTTGCTTTACCTGCTGGTATAACAAGTTTTACCTGTGCTGTTACTTCTTTTTGTGCCATAACTTTTATTCCTCCCTCTATACCTTTTCAATTTGTGAAAAAGACAATTCTACAGGTGTTTGTCTACCAAAAATGCTTACCATAACTTTAACTTTTTCATGTTCAGCATCTACTTCATCAATATATCCTGTAAAATTCGTAAATGGACCATCTATAATTCTAACAGTCTCTCCCTTTTCAAAATGGGTTCTGATTTGAGGAGCCTTACCTTTTTCCAATTGCTGAAGAATCATCTCAACTTCTTCTTCTGGAACAGGAGCAGGTTTTTTGCCTCCAATAAACCCTGTTACCCTCTGAGTTGTGCTTACCAAATGCCATGTATCATCATTAAGTTCCATCTCAACAAGAATATATCCTGGATAAAACTTTTTTTTCTGTTCTTTTTTCTTTTTTCCTTTTACCTCTATTATTTTTTCAGTCGGAATCAAAATTCTCGTAATTTTATCATCAAGAGCCTTAAGTTTAGCTCTTTCTTCAATTGAAGCTTTTACCTTTTCTTCAAAACCAGACATCGTATGAATGACATACCATTGTTTTGACATATTTTCACCTAATAAATACATTTATAACTCTTGATAAAACAAGATCCACAAACCCCAAAAAAAATGAAATTAGAACCACAGTTACAATAACAACCCATGTAGAAGCCACAACTTCATCTTTTTTAGGATAATTAACTTTCTTCGCTTCTATTTTTACATCATTAAAAAAATTTTTAAGCCTTGATATCACTATTCACCTCAAAAAAACATAATGAACAGGCCAGGAGGGATTTGAACCCCCAGCCCCCGGATTTGGAGTCCGGTGCTCTATCCGTTAGAGCTACTGGCCTAACATTAAGTTTTAGTTTCTTTATGTAATGTGTGTCTTCTGCAATGCTTACAATATTTTTTTAACTGCAATTTATCAGGTGTTGTTTTTTTATTTTTTGTTGTAGAATAATTTTTATTTTTACATTCAGTACACTGAAGCAGTATAATCTCTCTCATTTTTTACTCCAGCACCTCTGTAACCACACCTGCACCTACTGTTCTTCCACCTTCTCTTATCGCAAACCTCAATCCCTCTTCCATCGCTATCGGCGCTATTAACTCAGCTGTTAGATTCACATTGTCCCCTGGCATCACCATCTCTACTCCCTCTGGTAACTTTATCACTCCTGTTACATCTGTCGTCCTGAAATAAAACTGAGGCCTGTATCCATTGAAAAATGGCGTGTGCCTCCCTCCTTCTTCTTTCGTCAATACATACACTTCTGCCTTGAACTTAGTATGCGGCGTAATGCTTCCAGGCTTCGCTAACACCATGCCCCTCTCTACTTCTTCCTTGCCTATCCCTCTCAACAGTACCCCTATGTTGTCTCCTGCCCTTCCTTCATCCAGTATCTTTCGAAACATTTCTAACCCTGTCGCTACTGTCTTCCTCGTCTCCCTTAACCCTACTATCTCTACTTCATCTCCTACTTTGATTATCCCTCTGTCTACTCTGCCTGTTACTACTGTCCCTCTTCCTGATATCGTAAATACATCTTCTATCGGCATTAAAAATGGCTTGTCTACCGGCCTCTGTGGCTCTGGTATATAGCTGTCTAATGCATCCAGTAACTCTTGTATTGCTTTGTATTCCTCTGCATTGGGATCTTTGCTGCTACTTTCCAATGCCTTTAATGCACTCCCCCTTATTATCGGTATCTCATCCCCTGGAAATCCATACTTGCTCAATAGCTCCCTTACTTCTAACTCCACTAAATCCAGTAACTCAGGATCATCTACCATGTCTGTCTTGTTCATAAATACTACTATGTATGGTACCCCTACCTGCCTCGCTAATAAAATGTGCTCCCTCGTCTGCGGCATCGGTCCATCATTCGCCGCTACTACAAGTATCGCTCCATCCATCTGCGCTGCACCTGTTATCATGTTCTTTATGTAGTCTGCATGCCCAGGACAGTCTACATGCGCATAATGCCTCTTGTCTGTCTCATACTCTACATGCGATGTGCTTATCGTTATTCCCCTCGCCTTCTCCTCAGGTGCATTATCTATCTGGTCATAACTCTTAAAGTGCGCCATGCCTTTTAAATCCAGATACTTCGTTATCGCTGCCGTCAATGTCGTCTTGCCATGATCAATATGCCCTATCGTACCTACATTTACATGCGGCTTCTTCCTCTCAAATTTTGCCTTTCCCATTTCCTTCCCTCCTTATTAAATCTTTTCAATCTCGTTAAAC
>Ga0134102_1000402_pt1 | contig 54648 bp, 53 predicted proteins | sample 13_3_2metaG_FD_94447 | JGI IMG/M metagenome (GOLD analysis project Ga0134102, IMG submission 94447) | Switchgrass degrading microbial communities from high solid loading bioreactors in New Hampshire, USA - 13_49_3.3_201_A3 metaG | ecosystem: Engineered > Bioreactor > Semi-continuous > Anaerobic...
CGTTAACCTTGTACTGGGAGGTGTGATTGGTGTCTTCCTGGTCGCATTCGATTGGTGGATGAGAGACTATGTTTTGAGGAATAGGGCAGTATTTGAAGGGGCTCCCTCTCAATCGGCTTGATATGATTTGCCCTGATGATATGCTACTGACTTCTTACGAAAGGAGGCGGTTTGTTGCCGGTTTACAAAGATGAAGAGAGAAAAACGTGGTATGTCTGGTTCCGCTACAAAGACTGGGCCGGTGTCGTGCGTCAGCATAAAAAACGAGGCTTTCAAAAGAAATCCGAAGCTGTCCAGTACGAGCGAGACTTTCTAAAAAAACAAAGCGGCAGCTGTGACATGAGCTTCGGCTCTATGGTGGAGCTATACATGGAAGATTGTAAGTCGCGGCTCCGCTCCACGACGTACGAAGGTAAGAAGTACCTCATTGAGTCGAAAATACTTCCAACTTTTAAAGATTTGCCTGTAAATGCTATAACAGCTGCAACAGTACGCAAATGGCAGAATGAGCTCCTGGATGATGATGCCGAGTATTCTCAAACATACCTAAAAACGATAAATAACCAGCTTTCGGCCATTTTCAATTTTGCCAAGCGCTATTACGGACTGAGTACCAACCCTGCAGCTGTCGCCGGATCCATTGGTAAAAAGAACGCCGAGGCTATGCAGTTCTGGACAAAAGATGAGTTTGAGCTTTTTATTGAAGCTGTTTCAGATAAACCCGCATCGTATGCTATTTTTAACACCTTATTTTGGACCGGTATTCGCTCCGGAGAGCTCCTGGCCCTTACACTGGATGATGTGAATTTTGAAGCTAAAACAATAAGCATAACAAAAAGCTACGCCAGGATCGGAGGAGAGGATGTGATCTCTCCTCCAAAAACTCCAAAGAGCCGCCGGGTAATAACTGTGCCTGATTTTCTCCTGGATATCCTGGAAGATTACGCTGGCCGCCTGGTGGACTATGAGCCTTCGGACCGCCTTTTTGAATATACAAAGCACTACCTTCAAAGCGAAATGACCCGCGGCTGTAAGAAGTCAGGCGTAAAAAAAATACGTGTTCATGACATCCGTCATTCCCACGCATCGTTATTGATTGAACTTGGTTTCTCCCCGCTGCTTATATCAGAGCGTCTTGGCCATGAAAACGTGGAGACCACTCTGGAAACCTACGCTCATTTATACCCTGATAAACATGGGGAAGTTTCCAGTAAACTTAACAAACTATTCACCCCTAAAATTTGCCAAAAAACAGATAAAAATCCGGGTATTTTAGAATAATGCTTCCAAACTGCTACCACGGACAAAAATTAAGCCTCTGAAACCCTTTATTTTACTGGGTTCAGAGGCATTTTGACGTCTATTCCCACTCAATTGTTGCTGGTGGTTTACTGGTTATATCATAAACGATTCTGTTAACGTGTTCTACTTCATTCACAATCCTATTAGAAATCTTTGCTAATACATCATGGGGAATTCTTGCCCAATCAGCTGTCATAAAGTCCGTTGTAGATACTCCACGAAGGGCTATGGTATAGCTGTAAGTTCTTTCATCTCCCATGACTCCAACGGAACGTAAATTGGTAAGTACTGCAAAGTACTGTCCTATTTCTTTATCAAGGCCTGCGTTGACTATCTCTTCACGGTATATATAGTCAGCTTCTTGAAGAATGGCTATTTTTTCTCTGGTCACTTCTCCTATAATTCTGATGGCTAAGCCGGGGCCCGGGAAAGGTTGTCTTGATACTAAGAATTCGGGAATGCCAAGGGCTCTTCCTAGACTTCGCACTTCGTCTTTAAAGAGGTCTCTTAAAGGCTCGATAATTTCTTTAAAATCTACATAATCAGGGAGTCCGCCAACATTATGATGGCTTTTAATAACCGCTGCATTTTTAGTTCCACTCTCAATTACGTCAGGATAAATGGTTCCCTGTACCAGAAAATCTACCGTTCCAATTTTCTTTGCTTCGGCTTCGAATACACGAATGAATTCTTCTCCGATGATTTTTCTTTTGGTTTCAGGATCTGTAACACCTTTTAGTTTGTCTAAAAATCTGTCCTGGGCATTAACACGAATCAGGTTCATATCAAACTGTTCTCTGAATACTTTCTCAACTTCGTCCCCTTCGTTCTTCCTAAGAAGGCCGTGATCTACAAAAATACAGGTTAATTGCTTTCCTACCGCTTTATGAATGAGTACTGCCGCAACAGAAGAATCCACTCCTCCAGATAAAGCACAAAGTACTTTTTTATTACCTATTTTTTCTTTTAATTTCTTGATGGATTCCTCTGCAAAGTCTTTCATAATCCAGTCGCCGCTGCAGCCACATACATCATACAGGAAATTTTTAAGCATCTGAGTACCTTTTGGCGTATGCATAACTTCTGGGTGGAATTGAACACCATATAGTTTTCTTTTGGTATCTGCCATAGCCGCTACAGGACAGGTTCCAGTAGTGGCAATGACTTCAAAGCCTTCCGGCGGCTCGCTAATATAATAGGTGTGGCTCATCCAGCAAACGGTCTGTTCTTCTACATCTTTAAACAATGGATTGTCTGTACGAACAATTAAATCTGTCTTCCCATATTCTCTTTGGTCTGCCTTAGCTACTTTTCCTCCTAAAACATGACCCATAAGCTGAGAACCATAGCAAATACCCAATACCGGTATGCCCAGCTCAAAAATTTCTTTTTCTACCATGGGTGCATTTTCTTCATACACAACACTTGGTCCGCCGGTGAAAATGATTCCCTTAGGATTTCTCTTTTTAATTTCGTCTATGGATGTATCATAAGAAAGCACTTCACAATATACATTGGCTTCCCTGACTCTTCTTGCGATCAGTTGATTGTATTGACCCCCGAAGTCCAATACAATAATCAGTTCGTGATTCATAGCTTTCCTCCTAAAAATAGTTTATTGTTTAAAGCTGCAATGGATATCGTCGGATTAAGCATCTTCCATCAGCGATAATTGTGAAATCCGGAAAGACTGCTGTCAATCCGGATTACCATAAACTAATATTCTACACTGTAGTTAGGCGCTTCTTTTGTAATATGAATATCGTGAGGATGACTTTCTTTTAAGCCTGCTCCGGTAATTTGAACAAATCGGCCATTTTCTCTTAGTTCATCAATAGTTCTCGTTCCGCAGTACCCCATTCCTGCACGAAGGCCTCCCATCAATTGGTAAACACTGTCTTCAACAGATCCTTTATAAGGAACACGGCCTTCTACACCTTCAGGCACTAACTTCTTAGCATCTTGCTGGAAGTACCTGTCTTTACTTCCTTTTTCCATAGCTGCAAGAGAACCCATTCCTCTGTATACTTTATATTTTCTTCCCTGGTACAGTTCGGTTTCTCCAGGGCTTTCTTCACAACCTGCAAACAAACTTCCCATCATCGTTACGCTGGCTCCAGCGGCAATTGCTTTTACAATATCTCCTGAATATTTGATTCCTCCGTCAGCAATAACCGGAATGCCGTAAGGTTTTGCAGCTTCAGCACAATCGTAAATTGCAGTAATCTGAGGAACACCGACCCCTGCTATAACTCTCGTTGTACAAATGGATCCAGGTCCGATTCCAACTTTAACCGCATCAGCCCCTGCTTCAATCAGGGCTTTTGTTGCCTCACCGGTTGCCACATTTCCTGCGATCACTTGCAATTCTGGATAAGCGGATTTTACTTTCTTTACAGTATCCAACACACCCTGGGAATGTCCATGGGCTGTATCTATAACGATCACATCCACTTTTGCTTCTACTAATTTTGCTACTCTGTCAAGAACATCCGCTGTAACTCCAACTGCTGCTCCTACTAACAGTCTGCCATTTGAATCTTTTGCAGCGTTAGGATATAAAATTGCTTTTTCTATGTCTTTAATCGTAATGAGGCCTTTTAAATTTCCTTCCTGGTCTACAATAGGCAGCTTTTCTATTCTATACTTTGATAAAATCTCTTTTGCTTCTTCTAAAGTCGTTCCTTCCGGTGCAGTAATAAGATTTTCTTTTGTCATAACTTCTTTTATTTTTCTATTATGATTGGTTTCAAAACGCAAATCCCTGTTGGTAAGGATTCCCACCAGTTTAGTTCCTTCGGTTATAGGAACTCCCGAAATACGATATTTTGCCATTAATTCATTGGCTTCATATACATAGTGTTCAGGAGATAAGGAAAATGGATCTGTAATAACGCCATTTTCAGAACGTTTTACTTTATCTACTTCCTCTGCTTGCTGTTCAATGGACATGTTTTTATGTATAATTCCAATACCTCCCTGACGTGCCATTGCAATAGCCATTCTTGACTCAGTCACAGTATCCATCCCCGCACTCATTACAGGAATATTCAATCTGATCTTTTTGGTCAAATTCGTAGATAAATCTACGTCCTTAGGAAGAACCTGAGAGTAGGCAGGTATCAATAAAACGTCATCAAATGTTACTCCCTGTTTAATAATTTTATGCATTTCTCAACCTCTCCTTAATTTTTTCGCTAAAGTGTATCAAAAGATTGTAACCTTGTCAACTATTTTATATGTTTCCTTTTTTATTTGCAAGTATGTCTTTTCTTCAAATTTTATGTAGAATTTTGTATCAAGCAATAAATCCATTCTACTAAAAAAGGCGGGTCATACCGCCTCACTTTTTTATATGCAATTTCCTAGGAATTAAATGAAAAATTCCTTTTAAAATTTCTTCGTTAGGTTCAAAAATCATTTTTACCTTTTGGTTATTATGCATGAATACTGCAGCATATGTATTGGATTTGATCTCTCCGCTGCTAAAATCCAAAGTTTTTTCAAAACCACTTAATTCATGGGAATGGTCTTTATCTTCCACATGAGCCATTGCTTCAAAATCTTTAACAGAAACAGAAATCAGTCTTTTACGCTTGCTTTTATTGATGATCTTATCAATATCCAAATCACCGTTTGTAAAACTATACTCATATTCAATGTTTTGTCTTTGTACAAGCCAATATGCTCCATAGGCTACAATAATCACGACCAGTACAAAAGCCTGAGGAATAAAAAGGAATGATGCAGCAACCAGTAAAATTGCAGCAAGAATAACCAATGCCGTAATCATACCATCTTTTGCAGTACGTTTCTTGGACACAAGCTGTTCTTTAAATATATCTCCCACATCTTCACCCCTTTATCATCTCTTAATCACAAATTAGATTGCTTAATAATGTATATGGTAACATATAAAATTCTAAATATCAAGAAAACAGCTTGCCCAAAGGACAAGCTGTTTTTAAGTAAAATTTATTACATCATTCCCATTCCTGGAGCTCCGCCAGGCATAGCTGGTTCTTTTTCAGGAATATCTGCAACAACAGATTCTGTTGTTAATAATGTAGAAGCAACGGAAGTTGCATTTTGAAGAGCACTTCTTGTTACTTTAGTTGGATCAAGGATTCCTGCATCAATCATATTCACATATTCTTCTGTAAGTGCATTAAATCCAACATTCTTTTCCGATTCTTTTACATTATTTACAATCACAGAACCTTCTAATCCTGCGTTCTCTGCAATTTGACGAAGAGGTGCTTCAAGAGCTTTAAGCACAATCTTTACGCCTGTCTTTTCATCGCCTGTTGTGGTATCTAATAAAGTTGCAACTTCTTTGATCGCATGAATGTAAGAAGAACCACCACCAGCAACAATTCCTTCTTCTACTGCTGCTCTTGTAGCTGCCAAAGCATCTTCGATACGAAGTTTGTTTTCTTTCATTTCAGTTTCTGTTGCAGCTCCAACTTTAATTACTGCAACACCACCTGCTAATTTAGCCAATCTTTCTTGTAATTTTTCTCTATCGAATTCAGAAGTTGTTTCTTCAATTTGATTTTTAATTTGCTTTACTCTTGCATCGATGTCTTCTTTCTTTCCTGCTCCACCGATAATAATAGTATTTTCTTTTTGAACTTTAACAGTTGCAGCTTTTCCAAGCATATCTAAAGTAGCTTCTTTTAATTCCAAGCCTACTTCTTCAGAGATCACTGTACCGCCAGTTAAAATAGCGATGTCTCTAAGCATGTCTTTTCTTCTGTCACCAAATCCTGGTGCTTTTACTGCTACACAGTTAAATGTTCCTCTTAATTTATTCAGAATTAATGTAGTTAATGCTTCTCCTTCTACATCTTCAGCAATGATAAGGAGTTTTGCACCTTGTTGAACAATTTGTTCAAGAAGCGGAAGAATTTCCTGAATGTTGGAAATCTTCTTGTCTGTAATCAAGATGTATGGATCTTCGAGAACTGCTTCCATTTTATCCATATCCGTTGCCATGTAAGCAGACAGATATCCTCTGTCAAATTGCATACCTTCTACAACTTCTAATTCTGTATGCATGGTTTTGGATTCTTCAACAGTAATTACTCCGTCATTGGATACTTTTTCCATAGCATCAGCAATTAAGTTACCGATTTCATCATCTCCGGCAGAAATCGCTGCAACTCTTGCAATATGTTGCTTGCCGTTGATTGTCTGGCTGGCATTTTTGATTACTTCTACTGCTTTATCAGTTGCTTTATGCATACCTCTTCTTAAAATAATAGGATTTGCACCGGCTGCAATATTTTTAAGTCCTTCTTTAATCATAGCCTGAGCTAATACTGTAGCAGTAGTTGTACCGTCCCCTGCAACATCGTTGGTTTTGGTTGCAACTTCTTTAACCAATTGAGCGCCCATATTTTCAAATGGATCTTCTAATTCGATTTCTTTAGCAATAGTAACACCATCATTGGTAATTAATGGAGTACCATATTTTTTATCTAAAACGACATTACGTCCTTTTGGTCCTAAAGTTACTTTTACTGTATTCGCTAATTTATCCACACCAGCTTCTAATGCTGCTCTGGCTTCGGCACCAAATTTAATTTGCTTTGCCATGTTTACATCCTCCTTTTATAATTGAATTTGATCTATTATTGTTCTACAATCGCTAAAATATCACTTTGTCTTAAAACGATATATTCTTCATCATCAATTTTTACTTCTGTTCCGGCATATTTTGAGTAAATTACTCTATCGCCAACTTTTACTTCCATTTTAACTTCTTTTCCGTCTACTACTCCGCCAGGTCCTACAGCCACAACTTCAGCTTCTTGAGGTTTTTCTTTTGCCTGATTGGGAAGAACGATACCAGATTTTGTCTTTTCTTCAGCTTCTAATTGCTTAATAACCACTCTGTCACCTAATGGTTTGAGTTTCATTGTATAACCTCCTTCAGAATATGTACTTTTTACTCATTATTTTTCGGCTTATTAGCACTCATCACAATTGAGTGCTAACTACAAAAATAATATTAATAAAAGCATGTTGTTTGTGCAAGGCTATATTTCACCTAAAATTACACTTTAGCTAGTGTTTCCATAAATTACTTCAAATATTCTTCGTTTTTCTTTGATTTACTAACATTTTCTCTTTGTATCACAGAATAATATTCAATAGACTTTTTAATTTTAAGAATAATTCTTGAACGAAAGGAAGATAATACAAAATCGGAATAAAAATTGCCGGAAGCAGGTTACCGACTTTTATTTTCTTAATCTCCAGCATATTGAGTCCTATAGCAAAAATTAAAATACCACCAACGGTTGAAATCTCTCTGATCATATCAGCAGTCATATAGGGTTCAATCCACTGAGCCAGTAAAGTAATTGCCCCCTGATAAATAAATACCGAAACTCCAGCCAGGGCGACCCCTATACCTAAGGTTGAAGATAATAAAATAGAAGTAACACCATCCAATACGGATTTTGCAAACAAAGTTTTATGTACTCCCTGGAGACCGCTCTCCAAAGCCCCCATAATGGCCATAGTCCCTACACAAAAAAGCAAACTGGCAGAAACGAATCCCTGGGATATGTTGTCGCCTTTATCCCCCTTTTGCATTTTACTCTGAAGATAGTCCCCTAAATTCTCCAGTCTCAATTCAATATTCCACCACTGACCAATGAGTCCTCCAAGAATAAGACTGATAATAAACAGTATGGGGTGACTTGAAGGCTGAATCATATTTCCGATAGCACCTGACGCTCCAATAAATAGTACGGCTAAAGAAACTCCATGGAATACGATCTGTTTGTAGTCTTCTTTCAAGCCGTTTTTTAAAAACATCCCCACTAACGCCCCACAAAAAATTGCCAAAGCGTTTACAGTCGTTCCCAGCATCGAATTCCTCCTCATTTGCCAAGTCTTAGCTGTCTCGCATAATAAAATAAATACTGTTGCGCGATCCCTGCTAAATTCCCAAAGTATTCTTTGGCAAAAGCCTGAATCTCATTTGGACTTGTATCTCTATTAAAATAGAAGTATTCCATTACTCTTTTTACCCATACGTCAACAGGAAAAGCTTCCTCATGACCTATGCCGAATAGAAGAACACAATCTGCAATCTTTGGTCCTACACCCTTTATTTTCAGAAGTTCTTTTTTGGCTTCTTCATAGGGCATATTTGCAAGCTTTTCAAGCTCTACTTCCTTATTCTTCACTTTTTGGCATGCATCCATAATGTAAGGTGCCCGAAAGCCTGCTTTACAATTTCTGAGCTCTTGTTCATTTGCCATTGCCAATTGCTCAATTGTAGGAAAGGTATAGTAATCATATCCTTCAAAAGTACAAATATATTTTCCAAACATTCTACTTATATTCTCTACTACTTGTTTGATATGCGGAATTTGCTTATTTTGTGAAATGATAAAGGATATAAGGCATTCCCAGGGTTCTTGGCGAAGAATCCGGATTCCGGGAGCAAACTGAACTGCCCGGGCCAAATGGATATCTTTTTCAGCCAAGTGTCGTTTAATTATATCATAGTCTTTGTCCAAATCAAAGTAAGAACTCCATAAATTTTCAAACTCTTCTGCGGAAGTCGGATAAAGAATGATCTCCTCTTTTGTCTGGAGAATTCTTAATACCTTTCCTTTGGCAACAATCACGTAATCATTTTGAGCGAGCTTATGAAATCTAAAACATTGTCCGCATTCCAAAATCTGCTCTATTTCAAAGCTGTCCTCTGCTTTTAATATGATTTTGTCTTCTATTTGCTTATATTTCATATTTTCCTTCCTCTCTAAAAATATCCATGATATACTAAGAGTATTTAAACCATGGAGTGATGTTAAATGAAAGAACAAATTTATACAATACCAGTTATTGATGCATTTAAAGAAAATTCGGAATGCCCTTTTTGCACATTGCACCAGGCTTTAGAAAGAGAAAGCGTCGACTTTATGCTTGGAGCATCTTACATGGAAGATGACATTCGAATGGAAACCAATAAAAGTGGTTTTTGTCCCCATCATTATCAAATGCTTTTTAACGAAAACAATCGTCTTGGTCTGGCACTTATACTTCATACTCATTTCCAGGAAGTTAATAAATTTCTTTCTAACGCAATAGATTCACAAAAGGACTCAGCCCCCCGCAACTCTTCTTTTCTGTCCGGACTGATTAAGAAAAGAGTGCCTTCCAAACCATATAAAAATCCTATTTCTTCAGACCTCAATACTATCTATGATGACTGCTACATATGCAATAAGATTAAGAAAACCTTCGAACGCTATATGGACACTTTTTTTTATCTATGGAAAAAAGATCCTGAATTTGTCTCCTTAGTGTCTGATGGTAAAGGCTTTTGCTTAAACCACTTTGCTTTCCTTATTGAAAGCGCGAATTCCGCTTTAAATAAGGAGCAATACAATCATTTTACTCAGATTGTTTTTCCCATTCAACTTGAAAATTTTAAAAGAATAGAAGAAGAACTGGATTGGTTCATCCAAAAATTCGACTACAGATTCAAAGAAGAACCATGGAAAAACTCAAAAGACGCTGTCCAGAGAGCTATTCTAAAAATCTCTGGTATGGCAGTTGAAGAATAATATGTTTTTCATTAGGAGGGACTTGTCTATGTCCGTTTATTTTAATAGCAAATTTGACATATCTTCTAAAAATATGCCGTATAAAAACAATTTTCAGTACCTTCAAGATCTGCTTAAGTTGCTATAACTACAACTTTTTCTTTTGTTTAAGCAATCCGAGGAAGATGGGGAACAAAATTCCAATAAATTCAAGGGAATTGTACTGTCAAGAACAGATATATCCATTTGGAATCACAGCCAATTCATAAGCGAAGGACATCTTAACTAAGCTTGTTACAATCAAACATGCCATAACCTTGAGAAAAAGGCTACTCTCCTAAAACCCATATACAATTGTGATGATGTTGTGCTTCCCAAAGAACAGATTAAAGAATTAAAAGATGCTGCCAATCAAGTCAAATTCAAACACGTTGTGCTCAATCAATGGGGATTTGATTCAAAATTGTCCTACGGCAAGGACTTAAGCGTTGTGTTTGCTGGTCCTCCCGGAACCGGTAAAACCATGGCTGCCCAAGTCATAAGCTAAAGAAATCAATAGGAGATATATAAAATAGATTTATCCCAGGTTATCAGTAAATACATTGGTGAAACTGAAAAAAACCTGGTAAATCTAAATCATTTTCTGTATTCGACTGTATCTTTTTTGCTAGCACATAATGTCCCCCTTAAAATACCACCCTGAGAGCGGATATCTACACTTATAAAATAGTGATATACTCATCATATATCTCTTTATTACAGGCTTTTTAAAATTACTAGCAGAATTATAAAATAATACAAATATTCGTTTTATGTTCTAATAGCCAAAATAACAATAGCTATACACAAATATCAGAATCAAAGATTATTTTTAAACTATTATTTAATCTTCATCTTATAGAACAACTTTACAAGATTTGTAATATAAAATTTCAAACTTTACAATCTCTTTATATGTTAATATTGAAATAATATTGCAAATATATTCAATAGTATCAATTAAAAAATTTTTTAACTAAAAAGGAAATCGGAATTATTTGTCGAATTAAAATCAAGTATTACATTTTATAATTTTATTATGATAAAGGAGGAAAGAATATGGCACAAAAAAATGTAGCCACAGGAGCAGATGGTGAAAAATTTACACCATATGTTCCAGCTAACAAGGTTATGCCTGAATTTACAGGTCTATCTATTGTATTGGGTATATTGCTATCCGTGGTATTCGGTGCAGCAAATGCTTATTTAGGCCTGAAGGTTGGTATGACTGTATCAGCTTCCATACCAGCTGCAGTTATATCTATGACCATTGTTAGAGTTATATTAAAAAGAAAATCTATTCTGGAAAACAACATGGTTCAAACCATCGCATCAGCCGGTGAATCCCTTGCAGCTGGTGCAATCTTTACGTTACCAGCGTTGTTCTTATGGGGCGAATCACCCAGCGCATTAACGATGACTCTGATCACCTTAGCAGGTGGTGCACTTGGGGTATTATTCATGATCCCTATCAGAAGATACTTGATTGTACAAGAACATGGTAAATTACCATATCCGGAAGGAACAGCCTGTGCTGAAGTTCTTCTTGCTGGAGAAGAAGGCGGAAGCGGTGCGGGATTGATCTTTGCCGGTGGTGGAATAGGACTCATTTATAAATTCTTAGGGGATGGATTAAAACTGTTCCCAACTGAAATTGAAACTCCGATAAAAGGATTTGATGGAGCAGCTATTGGTATGGATGTTTTACCTGCTCTTCTTGGCGTTGGCTTTATTATTGGACCAAAAATTTCTGCATATATGCTTGCCGGTGCAATATTGGCATGGCTTGCTTTTATCCCCATGATTACTTTCATTGGAAGTGATTTGACATCAGCTGTATTGCCAGCAGCAGACTTAATCAAAGACTTAGGTTACTGGGGAATATGGTCTAATTATATCCGCTACATAGGTGCCGGAGCCGTTGCAGCCGGTGGTATTATCAGTATGATTAAATCTCTGCCTGTTATGATTTCATCCTTCAGAGATGCAGTAAAAGGTTTTGGAATAAAAGCTTCAGGTGAAATTGAAAGAACTGATAAAGACCTGAATGGTAAATATGTAACTATTGCAACCATTGTTATTATCGTGTTAATGGGCATACTACCTGTTATCCCCGTTGGAATAATGGGCGCTATATTGATTGCAATATTCGGTTTCTTATTCGTAACCGTTTCTTCAAGAATCGTTGGTCTTCTTGGAAGTTCTTCCAACCCTGTTTCAGGTATGACAATTGCAACATTATTATTCACTACCATCATTATGAAAGCCACTGGAGCCAGCGGCAAACCCGGAATGATTGCCGTTCTTTGCGTAGGCGCAGTAATCTGTACAGCAGCAGCAATTGCTGGAGATACTTCTCAAGATTTAAAAACCGGTTATCTTATTGGAGCTACTCCTTGGAGACAACAAATTGGTGAAATCATAGGTGTAGCTGCTTCTGCAGTAGCAATCGGATTCATCATGATTCTATTAAACAATGCCTACACCTTTGGTTCTAAAGAATTGGGAGCACCTCAGGCAACTCTTATGAAACTTGTTATTGAAGGTATTATGGATGGAAACTTGCCTTGGAATCTTGTATTTATCGGTGTTTCTTCTTCATTGATATTTGAAGTATTAGGCATTTCTTCTCTACCAGTTGCTATCGGCATCTACCTTCCAATTCATTTATCCACTCCAATCATGGTTGGTGGACTTGTAAAAGGTGCGCTTGATCTCTTGGTTAAAAATAACGAAGAAAATAAAGCTAAAACTGAAAATGGTATATTGTACAGCTCCGGATTAATTGCAGGGGAAGGATTAATGGGAATAATACTGGCAGGATTTGCTGCAGCCAATGTAGATCTTGCAGTTGGAAATTACCCATTAGGACAATTAGGTGCTCTCATCCTCTTCTGCTTAGTCATACTATCATTGATATACTATGTATTCTTTAAGAAAACAGAAGAGAAAACTGTGAAAAAATAATATTTATTTCATAATGCAAAGAAGGAATCTTAAAGAATAGATTGTCTTAAGATTCCTTCTTTAATGTTATAATTAAGTTAGTTACTGTAAAAAGGAAGGTAAAATGATGAAAAACGACAGAAATGTACTGGAAATGATCCCTGTACGAAATGAAAAAATACTATGGGAAGTCAAAGAGGATAAGGTACTCTTAACCATTAACAGAGATCGAACTTTTGATCGTTTGATGAACAAGTTATTTAAAACCCCTCTGAAGACTACTGTAGAATTGGAAGAGTTTGGTTCATTTGTATGGCAAAAATGTGACGGAACCAATACGATAGGTGATCTCTCAAACCTTTTAGAAGAGAATTTCGGCGAAAAGGCTCATCCCGTTTTAGAAAGACTGCTCATATATATGAAAAGTTTGCGTGAGAATAATTTTATCCATCTGAAATAGGAGGCTAATTATGAAGTATGTATTATATATCCTTTCCATCACTGTTATTACAATGGTTCTCATGTATATAGGGATCATAAAAGAAAAAAATCTCCCTATAGAACTGGCTAACAGGCTTTACAAAAAATGCGCAAGAAAAGTCATTAAATATTTAGAAAAAAATGAATCAATCACTATCCCTGAAATCCGAAATCTAATAAAAAACGAAACTGTTTCCGTCATTTGGAGCAAAAAAAGATTAGGCATTACGGATTTAAACAGTTTCGTAAGACATCTGATTGATTATTTACTCAAAGAAGAAAAAATCGAGCGTATCAGTGGTAAAGTCAATTCTTTCAGGCTAAAGAAATAACTGTTCTTATGTCCATAAGTCTTTAGCCATCTCCTCTATTTCCCGCTTTCTCTTCTCTGTCTCCTGATCATCTATGCGTATTTCAAGAACTGTTCCCTCTTTCGCACCCTCAGGGATAAGTTCTTTCGGCATATCAATAACCTTGCCGTTTTCTAATTCTACAACAGCAAATCCATTTTCAAACCTGTCAATCGTAATAAACATAATTCACCTCTAATACTCCTTTTCATAGACTAGATTTCCTTTTCCGTCTGCTGAAAAAATAATCGTACCACTTTGATCTGTTCTTAAGATTTCTATATTTCCTTGCTGCAACTTAGTGATTGTTTCTTCATGAGGATGACCATACTTATTGTCTTTCCCTGCGGAAATCACAGCATAACGTGGATGAACAGCTTCCAAAAATTCATCTGATGTAGAACTATGGCTGCCATGATGACCGACTTTTAGAACATCCGATTCAAGTTCTTGGTAGGTAAGCTCCAAGATCTCCTCTTCCGATGTTTTTTCTGCATCCCCCATAAACATAAAAGAATTACTTCCAAAAACTAAGCGAATGACAATAGAATAATCGTTGAGTTCTGTATATTCTTCGCTGTTAGGCGCAAGTATCATCCACTCTGCATCTCCCAAAGTATAGGAATCTCCAACTTTAGGAGTGGTAACTTTAAGATTTTTATTTTTAACAGCCATGATGACATCTTTAAAGGTTTTAGTAGTACTTGTCACCTTCGGCATAAAAATCTGCTCTATATCAAAATTGTTAATAACTGCATCCATTCCTCCTATATGGTCTTCATGGGGATGGGTTCCTATCAAATATTGCAATTTGTCAACATGATGTTCTGTAAGATAATTTACAACCAAGTCACTGTCATTATTATTGCCTGCATCAATGAGCATATACTGATTATTTTGCTCAATAAGTATGGCATCTGCTTGCCCGACATCTATAAAATGAACCTTTAGGTTCCCACTTGGTTCTTTCTCATATTCTGTTTCAATTTCTATCGAGCACCCTGTAACAATAAAAATGAGAAGACTCATAAGTGCTACAAAGCTTATGAATGCTCTAAAACGCTGTCTGTTCATAGTCTCTTTCCTGGCCTTTCTTAATTGTCGTATTTATAAATATATTTTAGTCATAGATTTATTGCATGATCAACTTAAAATTCCTGAAAACATAATAGATTTTTAATTTATTTTATCATACCTTTTATGAATTTCCTAACAAAAACTGCATTTATCTAATAGAATATATCACTGTTCTACATAGCAGTATGAATTTTTTAAAGATATTTTCATTAGCATTTTATCATGCTTATTGACATATTATAGTAAAAACTCATTTAAGGAGGAATGCCATGACTCTTGAGCCTTTTGTAGATCCCCTTCCACTTACAAGAACTTTACAGCCAAAGGAACGATTCAAATGTTTTACTTATTATGAAGTTACAATGAAAGAGTTTTTGCATAATTTCCACTCGAATCTTCCCAATACGAGAGTATGGGGGTATGAAGGAGAAATTCCCGGCCCTACAATTGAGGTAACTCAAGGCGAATGTGTCCATATAAAATGGATAAACGATCTGCCTGATAGACATTTGCTACCAATTGACCATACTATTCATGGCTCAGGTGAAGATATGCCTAATGTCCGTACAGTCGTTCATCTCCACGGAGCTGAAGTAGAACCTGAAAGTGGCGGCCATCCGGAAGCCTGGTTTTCAAGAGATTTTGCACAATGTGGTCCTCGTTTTGCACATACGGTTTATAAATACTCTAATAATCAGAAACCGGCTACACTCTGGTACCATGACCATGCCCTGGGAATTACTCGTTTAAATGTTTATGCTGGCCTTGCAGGAATGTATATTATCCGTAACGAACAGGAGGATTCTCTTGGCCTTCCTTCAGGCAAATATGAAATTCCTTTAATCATTCAAGATAAGTCTTTTAATGAGGATGGTTCTCTTTTCTATCCCAGAACAGTAGATAATCCTCCTTCCGAATTTCCCAATCCTTCGATTATTCCAGGTTTTGTAGGAGATTTCATTGTTGTAAATGGAAAGATATGGCCTTACCTGGAAGTTGAACAAAGAAAATATCGCTTCCGTATTTTAAATGCCTCTAATCAAAGGTTTTATCGCATGAGACTAGACTCCGGCCAACCCTTTGTACAGATAGGTTCCGATGGAGGATTATTGCAAAGACCGGTTACTGTGGATGAAATCACTATAGCACCGGCAGAGCGGGTGGATGTAATCATTGATTTTAGTGAGCAACCCGTTGGTTCAAACATTATATTAACAAATACAGCGCGTACTCCTTTTGATTTCGGTGCTCCTCCTGACCCTAATACAACAGGATTAATCATGCAGTTTAGAGTTATTTCCAGAGAAGGCACGGATGAAAGTCAAGTGCCAAAATTCCTGACTACTGTAAAAAGATTCAATGAATCTGAATCAAAAAGAACAAGAGATATCACTCTGGATGTCACTCAGGATCGATATGGAAGACTTATGTTCATGTTAAATGATCACATGTATATAGATAAAATTACGGAAAATCCGATGCTTGGAGATATAGAAATCTGGAGGATTATAAATTCAGGAATCGCTGTACATCCCATTCATATTCACCTTGTTCAATTTCAAATTCTGGACCGTATTCCATTTGATGTAGAAGCATATAATCTGAAAGGTCAGATACGTTTTACAGGTGATCCTGAACCTCCCCTTCCCGGCGAACAAGGATGGAAGGATACCGTTCAGGCCTTTCCAGGCTTCGTCACCCGAGTCATTATGCGTTTTGCTCCCTATATAGGACGATATGTATATCACTGCCATATTTTAGAACATGAAGATTATGACATGAGCGCCAATTTGAGGTAATTCCAAGAAGATTAACTCTCTGCGGCAACGATAAATGTCTGGAGTGCTCACAAAGTTGCAGATGTATATGTGAATAAACAAGCAAAAACACCAGTCATATTTCGTGACTGGTGTTCTTTCAATAGTATTCCTATCCTATAACATAACTGTTTATAAGATCATACACCTTAAGAAGAAGATTATCCATATTTTTGCCTTTGAAAAATTTAAGCTCTATACTGATTCCACCGGACAGTACCAGCTTTATTTCTGAATCCAAGTCAAATGTTCCTGCCGTTTCAACCGCATAAGTAACGATATTTTTATAAGGTATTGAATAATATTCTATTTTCTTTCCAGTGATTCCTTGTTTATCAGCAATTAAAATACGTTTGTCAGTAAACACTGCAACATCTCTTACAGTTTTTACTGCAAAATGCACTACTTCATTTTTGGAGATGAATGGCTCAAGGCTTGGAGAAAGAGGTACTTCTTCGTAAAAATTAAAGACTTTGTTTAAGCTTACATCCGCCACATTATAACCTCCTATACATTATATTAAAATTTAACTGTTCACTACTATTCTTCCCAGCTTACAATGTCTTCAATACTTTTTCTTTTTTTCTCCGGCTTGCTGTCTTCTTTTGGATATCCCATGGGTAAAAGGGCAACTACTTCTAAGTGGTCTGGTAGTCCTAATATTTCATGGCACTTTTGCGCATCAAAAGCACATACCCAACAGGTACCAAGTCCTAAATCAGCGGCAGCTAAAGTCATATGGTCAACCGCTATAGCAACATCTATATCACAATGGTCTTTACCATCTTTTCTTTTCCATGATTGAGAATGATCCCCACAAGCAACAATTACAACCGGTGCACTTTGAAACCATGGACGTGGATAAGTTTCTGCTACTTTACTTCTTAACTGCTGATCTGTAATCACAATAAAATGCCAGGGTTGATAATTTACCGCAGAAGGAGCAACTCTCGCAGCTTCCAATACTTGAAGAATTTTTTCTTTTTCTACCTCTTGTTCTTTGAAATTTCTAACAGAATATCTTTCCTTTGCAAGATCCAAAAAACTCATTGCTCATTCCTCCTTATACATTTAATAAATCAATTTAATATAAATACTTTTCTATAAGACTATAAAGTACGTCCAATTCAAAAGGCTTGGATATATAATCATCCATACCTGCTTCAATACATTTTTGTCTATCCTCATGAGATGCAAATGCCGTCATGGCAATAATAGGGATATGATCGTCTCGATCACGCTGTTCCCTAATCATTCTTGTTACTTCAAATCCATCAAGTTCAGGCAATTGAATGTCCATCAGAATTAAATTAACCCGAGTATTCTTCAAAATACTTATTGCTTCTTTTCCATTGTAGGCAGGGATATAATGATATCCTTTTCTTTTAATAATGCTTTCCATGATTTCTTGATTAATTATATTATCTTCAACGCCTAAAATTGTTTTAGCTGAGATACATTGATTACTTTTTTCTGTTAATAAAATCTTATCTGACTCTAAATTTGATATCTCTGATATTTTATTAATGATTGGATTGAATTTATCTATGGATTTTTTAAGCATACTAACATATCTGCTTTGCTCATGGTCAAGAGGTGTTGTTTTAAAAAGCTCTATTATTCCTACTATGCCGCTGATCAGATTTCTTATTTCATGGCTCATATGGGATAAAAACTGATAAGAATCAAACTTTCTTTCTTCCAAGATATCTTTATAGATTCCAACAGCTCCATTAAACATTCCATTGCGATCATAAACTGGAGACAAGGAAACAAAGACATCCGTTTTCGTTCCATCTTTATGCAGACTTGCTGTTGTAAAATCTTTGATGATCTCTCCCGATCTTACCAAATCCATTTGATTATAAAACTCAGAAAGTTGATCTTCCGCTATTAAAACTTCTATGCTCCTGCCAATAATCTCATTTGCTTTATACCCGAATCTTTTTTCAGCCCCTTTACTCCACAGAGAGATCTCACAATTCTTTGTCAGTCCAATAAAGTCCTCATCAAAAACATCTAAAGATGTAAAAAACATCATAGCTTCATTTATAGGAATATGGGAAATATTTTTCAAATTTTCATTCATATATATCCATCCTTCATTTTATCGTTTGTTGTGCTGTTATTGATCACTGTAATGAATGATCTTATAGTTAGATCTTTAAAAGTATGTTCATTGCTGCGTATTTTTCAAAATAAAAAATCTGGTTATGCCCGTATCCATGTTTATAGCCATTCATAATATCCTGTATTTTATAAAGAAGCCCTAGTTTTTCACATTCTTTCTTAAGTAAATTCCATAATTCCTGAGCTTTTGGAGAGGAACATTCATAAGCATTTCATACATGCTTATATACTTCTGTTTCATCATCGAAAAATACTCATAAAGCTTTTTTGATCATATTATGATTAGTTCCAAACCAGGAATTATTGGAAGAATATTCGGAAATCATGGTCTTCGCCTTCACAAATCCCATATAGGATAAACCTTCTTTTCAACAAGTTTCGTATGATTTGATATGTAATTGGGGACTATGGACTAAAAGATTGCTCAAATGAGATTACTTTTTATTATACATTATACGAATATAATATCAAATTAAATTTAAATAACATACGTAGAAATCGCTATTTCTTTTTCTCCTATTGCGTTTTTATTAAAAAATAAAAAATGCGAGCTTCTGCTCACTGCTGAAACTCGCTTAAGTCAATATTACTGATGATTCCTTTTTGGAATTTTAACTTCAAAATTTTTTTAACGCTTTCATTAATCCGTTCTTCTGAAAACTCTCCTCTTTGCACTGCATTCATTAAGGCCTCAACAGATCCTTGTAAACTTGAAGGACATAATAATATATCTGCTCCGGCTTTCACTGCATAAACAGCTGCAGTGGAGGAATCATAATGATCCGCTATCGCCTGCATATTGAGAGCATCGGTGATAACAATGCCTTCAAAATTCAGCTCGTTCTTCAGAATATCTGTAACGATTTTATAGGAAAAGGTGGCAGGAACATCCTCTATATCCGGCACGATAAGATGTCCAATCATAACCATATCTGCTCCTGCATCAATACCTGCTTTGAACGGCAAAAACTCTTCTTTACGAAGCTGATCAAGAGATTTCGTTACATAAGCCGCACCATAATGGGAATCCACCTTTGTATCTCCATGCCCGGGAAAATGCTTTAAGGAGCAAATGATGTCTTGATCTCTAAACCCCTGTACTGCGGCCGATATCAACTCCGCAGCCTGTTCAAAGTTATCACTATAAGCACGATCACCTATGACTGTATTCTCGGGATTGGACCATACATCTGCCACTGGAGCGAAGGCTGTATTAAATCCATATTTTTTGATTGAACCGGCAATCAATACAGCATTCTCATAGGCCTTCTTCTTCCCCATATTTTTATACGTTAACATAGCATCTAAAGAATAGGGATGAAGTGTTTCCATGACTCTGGCAACCCGCCCGCCTTCTTCATCACTGGCGACAAATAGAGGAATATTAGCATAAGACTGTATCCCTTGGATCATGCTGATGACTTGCTCTTCACTGCTTAGGTTTCCCTTTTGGAAAAGCACTCCTCCGACAGGATATTCTGTTAATGCGTTTTTGACAATATCTCCTGCTGCCGTTGTATTACTCACTCCAGTCAAAGAATCTAGAAAAACTATAGACATTTGACATACTTTTTGATGCAAGTCCATTTGATTCAGGATTTCATTTACCAGAATGTCTTCACTTTCATTTTCTTCACCAGCGTCCTCATCCGTAGATTCGCCGCTGTTTTCCTTGGCTGTTTCATTTTCCTGAGGTAATTTACTGTCATCCCTATCACTATTATTCATTTCATCATCTGTTTGTTCAGAAACTTGATCCATATTCTGGTCGTGTCCCACTCTTTCATCAAAAAAGTTTAATTTTACTACTATTATAACGCTTAAGAGAAAAGCTATAATGATCAAACCATTAACAGTAACTCGCTTCCATGTTGCCGTTTTTTCATTTCTTTTCATCTTATTGCTTTCCTTTACATATAAAATTTTGAAAACATTAAGATCTATTCCTTTGATTATTTTAACCCCAAAACTCTGATATTCCCTTCTTAATTTTTTCAATATATCTCAAATTTATACTATTTAATATTATTGCTGTTTATAATCAATTCCTGCTTTAGCTGCCTGACTCATCTGATATTTTCTTTCGATGTAATAGATGCGATTCCCTTTACGAAAATGGGCTCCTGTTTGCTTGAAATGAAAAGGTACACCAAACTCCATACATTGAGCTCTGGTAGAGAGTATCCAATCGTAATCGCATACCCTTGCGTCTTTACCAGATTCACCGCCACAGATCACATTTTCTATTTTGCTATGATATTTGGCCAAATATTTTCTGATGTCAATAGCCTCCAGCATTGGCTCATGAATAATGGACTGATGTTTAACAGGTAATTCCAAAAAAACAGGCAACCTTTGATCCGTCATTTCTTGGTTTTCACAGGTACAGCAAATGTGAACATTTTCATAGCCCTCTCCCCAGTCGGAGGGCAAATTTTTATAAAAACGGTCAGGTCTTTTGGTTACAATGAAAAAATTAAGATCTGAACGCAGTTTAATATACCGCCAGGCATCTGTACGCCACTCATCTGCTATTGGATGAAAAAAATCAGATGTAAAACAAGTGTATACGAACTCCCCATCAGCTTTAAGTTTATATTCGCCCTTGCGGTTTTTCTGAACAGGAAGATCGAATGATGAAGTCTTTTGAACTACTGAAGCATCTTTATCAAACTCTGCATCCCGCCTGTATACATAACAATGCGCACATCCCGGGCTAATTTTCGTACATCCATGCCATGGATTCCAGGTAGGCATTTAAAACTCCTCCTTATATAAACTTAAACTTGAAATTAAACTTAAACTTGAAATTACAGTTTCAGTTCCATATGTTCATAACGGGATGCCAGACCCTTGGAAGGTGCTTAACATAATTCTTCTTAATTATTAGGGTTTAAGGGCTTCTTAAAGGTTTCTATTTGTTCTTTGGCCTCCGAAGATATTGAATCCGCTAACCGATTATGATTCATAGATTGCGAAGTCAAATAGCTTTGTATATGATTTTTATTCGTATTTTCTATCTCATATTTTAATTCACTGGCAGATAACAAGCTGCTTCCGGTACCTCTTACGATCACTTGCTGCAAGCCGTCTGATGTGGCTACTATAATATGATATTTTTTACTGTGGTCATAAGAAAATTTTTCAATATACTGGTCTGCGGTCTGGGCTTCCTTTGTATATACGACATGAATATTATGATAATCAATCATTTCTTCTGTATGCCCTTTGACCCTATAGGCATCAAAAACAACAATAACTTCACATTTTTTAGTTGCTTTATAATTGCACATTATATCTAAAAGTTTGACTCTTGCACTGTCCATGTCGTCCTCAGCTAATTCTTTAAGTTCAGGCCAAGCATGAATAATGTTGTAACCGTCCACTAGAAGATACGTTCCTTGCTTTGACTCTTTAGGTTTAGGCTTGTCTTCAATTTTAGAACGCATTGCTTCATAATAACGTTCCACGGAGGATTTTGATTTTTTCCAGGTGGATTTCTTTCCTTGATTGGACACGGTTTGTCCTAAAATCTGATCAATTTCCTCTAAGCTAATCCATTCCCTGTCTGAAAAGGTTTGGCTTTGAACTTCTTCTTTGAAGTTTTCCTTTTTGGACTTAAGATAGCTTTCAATATGCATATAATCTTTTACTTTATCCCAGCTGACATAAAAACCTGCCCCGTAGGAGCAAAAGATGGAGCCTGTAGGATTCTCTGTATCTGCTTCAGAATCATAGCCTATTCGCTGTATAACTTCTTCTGCATTATGACAAAGCTCATAGCCCTTTAAGGTACAGTATAATCTTCCAAAGCCCTTCGTGTAAGACATCAACTCTTTATGATAATTTCTCATGGTGACTACAGGAGCACTGCCTACCAAAGTGGTCATTTCACCATCAGTCTGGAGGATCTCGCTGGTTCCATACATCTTTTCAATATCCATCATGGCTCGTCCCACCATTTCTCTGGGAACTTCCATCTGAAAACTATAATAGGGTTCAAGCAATATGGAATTGGCTTCTTTTAATCCCTGACGTACAGCGCGATAAGTAGCCTCTCTGAAATCTCCACCCTCTGTATGTTTATTATGGGCGCGACCGGATACCAGCGTTATTTTCATATCCGTAATTGCCGAACCAGTTAACACCCCTTTGTGAATCTTTTCTTCTAAATGGCTTAAAATAAGGCGCTGCCAGTTTCTTGCTAAAAGGTCTTCGCTGCAGTTTGTTGCAAACTGAAGTCCACTGCCCCGTTCTCCGGGTTCCAGTAATAAATGAACCTCTGCATAGTGCCTTAGGGGTTCAAAATGCCCAACCCCTTCAACCGTATTGGTAATGGTTTCTTTATAAACTATATGACCGTCATCAAAGGTCACGTCCAAATTAAAGCGATCTTTAATAAGACTTTGAAGGATTTCGATCTGGACCTCTCCCATAATTTGTGCCTGGATCTCTTGCAGCGTTTCATCCCATACAATATGCAGTTCCGGGTGTTCTTCTTCTATTTCTCTAAGTTTCGGCATAACTTCCCTTGGAGAATAACCATCGGGTAATTTGATCTGATAAGATAATACTGGTTCAAGAATCGGTTTGCTAAAATTTTGTTCAATCCCTAATCCTTCACCGGGTTTCGTTTGCGTAAGTCCTGTTACAGCACAAACTGTCCCGGCAGAGATTTCTCCTACTGCCTCAAAATTTTTGCCTGAATAAATACGAATTTGATTGATTTTTTCTTCCCATCCGTTTCCTGATAAAACGTCTCTTACTTTTAATTTCCCTCCAGTAAGCTTCATATGAGTTAGCCTATTGCCCTGCTCATCTCTCGTGATTTTAAAGATTCTGGCCCCAAATTCTTCCGGATAAGAAGGCCCTATGGTATACTGAATCAATTTTTCCATAAAATACTCTATACCTTCCAATTTCAATGCAGAGCCAAAAAAGCAAGGAAAGATCTTCCGCGCTTTAATTTCTTCTTTAATTTGTTCTTCAGTGACATGCCCGGTTTCTAAAAACTTTTCCAATAAACGCTCATCCGTCATGGCCACTTCTTCATAAAACTCATTCCCATTATCTTTCTCAAAAGATATACAGGCATCGCTTAACTGACTTTTAATAGATTTCATCAACTTCTCTTTATCCGTTCCTGGCTGATCCATTTTATTAATAAACAAGAACACCGGAATCTGATACATTTTTAAAAGGCGCCAGAGGGTCTTGGTGTGACTTTGGACCCCATCGGCACCACTAATCACTAATATGGCATAATCCAAAACCTGAAGGGTGCGCTCCATTTCCATGGAAAAATCTACATGGCCCGGTGTGTCCAACAGGGTAATTTGAGTGGAATGGATATCGAATACCGCTTGTTTGGAAAAAATGGTAATCCCCCTGGCTTTTTCAAGAGCCTCTGTATCTAAATAAGCATTTTGGTTGTCCACTCTTCCCATCTTTCCAATTTTACCGCTTAAATATAGCAGGCTTTCCGATAATGTTGTTTTCCCCGCATCTACATTGGCTAGTATGCCAATTACCAATTTCTGTCTCATAGATTTCAAATCCTTTATTTCTAAATGTATTCATCATCTTATATTTATAAGTAAAGTTTTTAACCTTAAAATTTAATTTCATCCAGTAATAGTATGATACCAGTAAAATTATTATTTTTCAATTTTATTCATCTGGTATTTATTCTTTTGCATTAACAAATGCAGAGATTTTCTATCATATTTGAATGAATTATTTTAATAACTGCAAAAGAACAATCTAACTTAATTTCATTTAATTTTCAATAATCCTTCTAATCATCTCTGATCACTTTTACACTGTATTGTACAGCAAAAGCCTGTGCTATGGTGTTAGATAGCAAATCTAAATACAGACTTTTTTAATCTTAAACATTTAATTCCATCTGCTATGCTTCTAACGGCTTCCATGGCATCTCTTTTACTTTCTCTTTTCCCTCTACAGATAGACGCCAGACATATACATAGGCCTTGATAACTTCTTTCGTATTTTCCAAATATATTTTTTCTATAACTCTGTTATACAGTACCCCTTCATCTTCCAATTCATCCAAGTTAGCCAGTACTTCTCCATCTACGCTGTACACTTCTCCCAATATCTTTTCTTCTTGCTTTGGCAGGATGCCTGGATAATCTTCAATATGATACATCTCATAATCATTAAGGATTCCTTTTCCTAAATATCGAACATTTTCATTATTGCTTAAATAATGATGATTACAATATCCCTGCATAAGCGTTCCATAGACAAATACATTGCATTTTTTCATATCTTAACTCCTTTAGCACAGAATCCTTTTCTAATGCCTCTAAATTCAGTAATCAATTCTTTTCTTATATCCATTTTATCATCATGATATATAAAACAACCCAAAAACTATATTTATATCCTCAAATATTAATGAGAGGTGTAATTTTTTGTCGAATTTTTGTAACATGTCCGAATACTGTTCATATACTAATAACAAAGGAGGTGAAAAAGATGAGAATAAAAAATGCAAATAATGTAGCAGGAGCAGGAAGAAACAGATGCAATGGTAATGGGAATGGCAATAACAGCGCTGTACTGCCGGCAAATATTAAAGACGTATTGAGATTCCTCAATGAAGACGATGTAAAAATCGTATTAAAATCTGGAAAATGTGAAGAAGTCGAAGTACTTGGTGTAAACGGAAACTTACTGGCAGCAGAATATGAAGATGACATCAAATTCGTTGACATCGATTGCATCTGTGAAGTCATTGCTGATCCTGAAGATGTCATCGAAGGATTATTCAAACAACATCGTTGTAACTGTTAATCTTTGTCCATCATAAAGGACGGTTCTTTAAAAACCGTCCTTTATGCTTTAAAATTGAATTTTATTGCCTATATCTGTGCAATTTGTTATGTGCAGGCAGTAAAAATACTCCTAAATATGAACATAAAAATCAATCTTTAATCCCCACTGCAAGTATGGATATAATTGCAAGAATCCCTAATAACCCTGTCGTAATAAAACCAGTCATAAGCCCGAATTTATCCCCTATAACCCCAAGCAAAACCGGCCCCAAGATCATACCCACACCATATATTGCCTGATAAAATCCCATGGTGGTAGTCCTAAGGTTTGGTTCTACATTTCTTATCACCAGTCCCATTAGCATAGGAAAAGTCATCGCTCTTCCTATGCCGCTGATGATCTGCACCAAGTAAAGCAAATATAAATTAGGAACAAAGGGAGTAAGAATACATAAAACTGTGTTTAATCCGAACCCAATAAGTAATGTGTTTTTACTTCCAAAATATTTTACAAATACGATCCCTGCCAACGCTGAAAATAATATTTGGGGAAGATTAAAAAACGTAGTTAAAAGCCCCAATTCAAACGAATTGGCTCCTAACTTAGAAGCCACGATTGGCGTAAATCCAAAAATCGTCGCAAAAGTTATAAATTGAGACAATATCCCTAAAAAGCAAATATGTAATATATCTATATTCTTTACAATGATAAGCAGATCAGATACTTTAAAGGGCTTTCTATCGATGGCATCTTCTTTTGGTATAAAAAAACTTAGAAGAAATCCCATAAGGCCTACAATGGTACTCAGCAAAAATATGTGCCTCACGCCTAAGTAAAGGGAAAGAATACCTGCCAACAAAACTGCAGTAAATTGTCCGATCATATTTGCTGAGTTAATGATTCCTATAGCCTTAGTGGATTCCGAAGGCTTATAATACCCAGAAAACATTACCGTAAAATTTACCCAAGTTGCTGCAGCTACCCCCGCCAGAAATCTTCCCCCTAAAAGAGTATAGGGACTTGGTAATATAAAAACTATAAGTGCACTAAAAATTGCTGTAAAAAGACCTAATACAACAAATATCTTTCTTTTATTAAATACATCTGATACGATTCCTAAAGGTATTCTTAAAATAGTCTGACTAAGTCCATAGGCTCCGGTGATCATGCCTATCATTCTATATGAAGCCCCCATATCTTCTGCAAAACTAGACAACTGGGGGACATACGCATATAATGAAAACCAAAATAAACCTGTTACAATGCAAAAGAGCACCTTTTTATTAGACATAATACATCTCCTAATATAATATTTTGGTAATTTATCTTGAATGTTTTGATTTATCTCTATTATATAATAAATTACCTTTATCAGGAGAGTAAATCGATATTTTTTTCAAAAGTTTATCTTCTACAGCTAATACACAAAATCTTGGAAGATTTATTAAAACCTTTGATTTCTAAGACAGAAAGCAGCTGATTTTATATCCTTTTTCCCTAGAATTGCAGATACGACTGCTATTCCATCTATATTAGTATCTTTTAATAAAGATACATTATCTTCATTGATCCCTCCGATGGCAACGACAGGTATGGCTACACTCTGCTTTATTTCTTTTAGCAAATCTACAGAGACATCTCGTGCGTCTTGTTTCGTGCTGGTGGGAAATACTGCTCCCACCCCTATATAATCTGCTCCATCCTTTTCTGCCTTTTTGGCTTCCTCAAGAGTAGATGCAGAAACACCTACAATTTTATTTTCACCTATGATTTTCCTTGCAATTACACAGGGTATATCCCTTTGCCCTAAATGAACCCCTTCGGCATCTACTGCCAGGGCAATATCCAGTCGATCATTGATAATCAGAGGTATATTATATTGGCTGGTTATTCGCTTTATCCTAAGGGCCATATTATAAAATTCCAAAGAAGTTATATCTTTTTCTCTAAGCTGAACCAGCGTAACACCTCCTTGTATAGCCTCTTCTACTGCAGATTCTAAGTTTCTTCCTGCTAATATATCCCGGTCTGTGACAAGATAAAGTTTATAATCAACATTATTCTTCATCAATTTTCCCCCAATTCAATATTTCTTCCTCCGATAAATGATATATAGCATCCATGATTTTACTTTTCAGACTTCCACTTCCCTCGTATGGATCCAATCGGTTATAGGCTATTTCGCCTGCTATTCCCATGGTTGCAACCCCTGCAAGAGCCCCATAAAGATCATTGCTTCCTGCACCCAGATAAGAACCAATAAGAGAAGTGCACATACAGCCTGTACCTGTAATTCTTGACAGCATTTCATGTCCATTCTTAACTGAGTATAAAGTTTCTCCGTCCGTTATAATATCCGTTTTTCCAGTAATCGCAACAACTGTATGAAAGCTATTGGCAAAATCCCTGGCAAATGATTTTATACTGGACGAAACATTTTCACCGGTTGAAAAGTTTTCTGAGCTATCAACGCCCTTGGTTTGAGCATTGATGCCATATAAAGCCTTTATCTCCGATAAATTGCCCCTTACAACTGCTATTTTTATTTTACTCATAATTTCTTTCGCAATCTTTGTTCTGTAAGGTGTTGCTCCCACCCCAACAGGATCTAATACAACGGGAATATTAAATTCATTAGCTTTTTTTCCTGCTTCAATCATAGATTCCACCGTTCTGCTGTTTAGCGTTCCTATATTAATGACTAAGGAATCGGACAGTATAACCATATCCCTGACTTCATTTATGTCATCTGCCATAACAGGAGAAGCACCAATCGCCAGAGTAATATTGGCACAGTCATTGACTGTCACATAGTTTGTGATATGGTGTACTAAGGGTCTTAAATTTCTTACATTCTGTAATGCTCTTGAGATTTTATAATATATCTCCATCTTCAAGCCCACCTTTTTTGTATAATTCATAAAAATGATGTGTAGGTCCAACGCCCTTCCCGATGTCTAAAGCATGTTCTATTGCAATGGTGATATATCTTTTTGCACGATTCACGGCTTCTTTTATACTGTATCCCAGAGCTAAATTGGAAGCTATGGCAGAGGATAGGGTACACCCTGTTCCATGAGTATTTTTAGTGTCAATTCGCTCAGAGTAGAATCGTGTAATATCTTTTCCATCATAAAGCACATCCACAGCTTCTCCACTCATATGCCCACCTTTTAAAAGTACATTCTTCGCTCCTAATTTATATAGCTCCTGTGCTGCCTTTTCCATATCTTCAACAGTTTTGATGGCAATAGGTTTTGATGTTACTGTACGTATTATTTCTTCTGCTTCAGGGACATTGGGTGTAATAACAGACGCTCTTGGAATAAGTTCTTCGATTAAACTTTTCTTTGCTTCCGGCTTTAATAAAGAATATCCACTCTTTGAAATCATTACAGGATCTAAAACAATATTTACTGGATAATATTTTCCTATTTGACTTGCTATAATATGAATCGTCGAAGGTTGCGATACCATTCCAATCTTGACTGCATCCACTTGTATATCTGTAAAAATAGCATCTATTTGTGCTTTTATAATGGCCTCATCCAAATCCCGTACGTCAAAAACGCCTTGGGTATTCTGAGCAGTTATGGCTGTGATCACGCTCATACCATATACCCCATGGGCGCTAAAAGTTTTTAGATCTGCCTGTATTCCTGCTCCACCAGAACAATCTGAACCTGCTATAGTTAATACTTTTTTCATGATTGCTCTCCCCCTACAATTGTTTTTTGATATCCATCACTTTAGTAAAATCTAACATTTTAATAATGGCATAAGATATTATGCTTCCCCCGGTGGTGCTTATTAAGAATGGAGAGATATAAAAGAATGCTGTAACATCATTGCCTAATATCAATTTAGCAATAGGATAAGCCAATAACCCTCCAAGGATTCCTGTGCCAAGTATTTCTCCTGCAACTGCGAAAGCAGGCTTATTGGTCTTCTTGTATAAAATCCCTGCAAGAAATGCGCCTACCATGCTGCCTGGAAAGGCTAAAAGTGTCCCCGTACCTAAAAGATTTCTTAACAGAGAAATACCAAATGCTACTGCTGCACCATATCCTGGACCAAGAGCCACTGCTGTCAGAACGTTGATAGTATGTTGAACCGGAAAGCATTTTGATGCACCTATAGGAATATAAATAATATTCCCTGCGATTACCCCTATAGCAATAAATAAAGCAGACAAAGTAATCTTTTTCGTTTTCATTTTGATCCTCCTTATATCTCTATTTATTTCTATACATAAAAAAACACAAGCCGCAGGACTTGTGTTTTATGATTTTTGAAGTATGTAAAAATCCAGAAAATGTGATTTTACATCATACAATAAAATCAACAACACTTCCTACGCTGGAATTACCCAGATCAGGTTCATAGGGTCAAAGAATTACGGTTCTTACTCTCAGCCGGCCAAATCCGACTCCCCTGTGCAAAGGATTTTTAAGTTGTTTAATGAAATAATAACATAATTCACCAATAAATTGCAATACTATTCTGCTTTAATACTGGCTAATAGCTGTGTCTTAAGTGTTATATAATTAGCTTTTTCATAAAATCCAGAGTTTACAGTAATCATATTTCATCAATACTAATCTTTATCTGATGCTTCGGTTTGATCCTATATGGTCTGAATATTAAGGTGTACTTTTAGCGTGTGATGCATTTTTCTTAACCATCTCTATGAAACCTTCTGGATTAATGATTTTGCCCCCCTGAAAATCATATCCACTATCCAATAAATATTTAACAGCTTCCTCCTTGGTTAAATCAGGATCCACTTGAAGTCCTAAGGCGATTGTTCCAACTACATATGGTACAGCCCAGCTTAAACCACCATTTGTCCAATAAGCATATTTATTTTTTATGCTTTTATGACCATCTGCAGTTGTCCTTGCACCGGTTGGCACTCCAAAACTATCGTTCTCAATAAAACCCTTTGCCCATTGTGCTGTTTCGTAATTTCTATAATCATCTTTATCTTTATAAGGCTTGATCAATAAAGGAAGGTAATTAAATGTAGTCACATCTATGACCATAATATTATTTTTTTCTGCTTCTATAATTGCTTTTTTATAATCGTCAATATAGTTTTCTCTTTCATCCGGTGAATCTGAAAATCCTACTACTTTTATTTTCTGGTCTTCAGGTAAAGATTTATTTATTTCTATGAGTTTATATAAGGCTTCTGCATGGGTTCTTTGGTCTTCCAGCCATGCAGGATGCCCCAAAAAATACACATTCGCCTCAGGAGCTACCCCTATTTCAGCTCCAGCTAATAAACTAAGTACTGCCGGGCCATGCATTGAGGTATCCATACCATTTTCTTCCGACCTAATCTTGTAATACTTAAGATTTACATTAGAATATGCTTCATGGCCTTCAAGAAGAGGTTGGTCTATATATGCGATGTTTACATTTTTCCCTGTATAACCTAACTTGTGTAATTTTTTTATGTTTAACCCCGGATCTTTTCCATATTCAATCACTTTTAAAGGATCAAAATCATCCGGCATACGATTTTTACCCGGCCACTTTGTTAAGTTATCAAATTCCAGGGTATATAATAATTCTTCTTGTCCTCTTAAATCTAAATAGGATAAATTCTTTCCACGAACGTCCATATAAGCTTCTAGTTCTGTGTATATGAAAAATCTATATAGTAATAAAATGATTATCATTATAATGAGAATAAAACTCCATCTTATATTTTTTCCTTTTATCATTTAGTTTACTCCCCTTATTTATTAATATCTTTATCATTCTAAATTTAAACTACAATAGGATGGTTATTTTATAATACATCGCACTCCCTATGAAAGCTAAGTTTTTAACGCGACAAACTTTTCCAATGTTTGAAATTGTATCATATTTGTAATATATATTCAACAAATCTAATATTACAATATTGTAAGTTTTCCTACTTTTTATTTTTTGAACAAATTTTAGATATTCTTTCAGAATTAAAAAATGGCAGATATTTACAAGGGGCCTTGCAATAAATATATAAGCACAAAATTGATATTTGGTTTTATCAGGGTTGAGTTTGTTTCAATTGATCTGTAATAGAATTATGACGAATAGATTTTATTAAAAAATTAATAGGTATAATGTGGATAAAGACAGGACATCAAGAATCAAAAAAGGCTTCTAGCCAAATTGCTAGAAGCCTTGATTTCACTAAAGCTGCTAACGGGACTTGAACCCGTGACCTCCGCCTTACCAAGGCGACGCTCTACCGACTGAGCCATAGCAGCATATTTATTAATTTGTCGCTCAACGCTTACATATGTTATCATGTTTTGACCTTTTCGTCAAGTGTTTTTTATAACTTTTTTATCTTATTATTCACTGAATAAGCATTTTGCTCTGTATTCTTTAGATAATTTAGTACAATTTGCTTTTTAGTAAAAAGAGAAAATACTATAAAATGAGACAAAATAAAAATTAAGGCTTTTAGTAAAATTACTAGAAGCCTTTTTCTATTCCTGATAATTTAACCTTGCTGGGAGAAATCACTCAGTAATGAGTGAGCTATTCATAGAATCGGCCATCTCACTAAATGCTGATACCAGGTTGCCTGTAAGCACATCTGCTAATTTTAAATTTTCTTTATCCGTATCAACGATCCATTTTCCATCTTTTTTTACACAATCTACCGTTAATTCTGTAGAGTATTCTTCAGTAGGTGTACTATCTAAAGCAGCAGTAATTTCACTTAAAAGCATTTCTTGAATTTCTTCATCACTTGGAGATTCTCCACTAAATGCAACTTCCATTACTTTTCCAACATAATTCGCAAATGCCTTAGCTAAAACAGGCTTCATATCGCCATATGTACATGATACATTTACAACGGCTCTATCATTCTCAATAGTTGTTTCACCTATTGTATAAGTCAATGTTTCATTGCTTTTCTTAATTAACTGCACAAAAGCATCTTGATCTGTTATTTCACTTGCATCCGAATCCAGTATTGCTCCAAGCTTTTCTAGATCAGTATTTTTCATGGCATCAAATAACTCAGAAACCGCCTGTTCGGGTTTATTTTGCGAGCATCCAATTAAGCTTAATATGAATACCCCCATTACGATTATTGCTAAAACTCTCTTTTTCATTAATCTCCCTCCTAAATTAATCATATTCTTCGCAATTATACACTTATTGTTAAAATTATGCAATGAATAAAAAATTATTATTTTTAAGAAAAATTATACAATATCACAACTTATTAATGATATGGTCTCTCAGATTTTGGTGAGATTACATAACTACCTTCACCATTCAAATTGACTTAAGCAACTTTTTCCCTAAATTCAAGACTATATTTTTCTATAAAAAAACTGACTCCCAATCATAATTTTTAGTTTAGCTTTTGGGAGTCAGTGTTCAATCCATTCTTTATTATTTATTAAAATCTATTTTTTAAGCTGACTTAATGCTTCAAGGTATTCAAATCTCTTCAGTGTATTCTTGCTGATGACTGGGTCAATGCCAAGCTGTTCGTTAAAGAATCGTCTAATATCTTCTTTTGTTGCAACAGTATCCAGTCGGTCCATCAAGTCCAATCTGTTATAATGCTTGCATCCTATATAATAAGGGTGTTTTAAATACATGGATTTATCTTTTTTAGAATTACAGATTTTTGCCAAATCTTCTTTGTAATCCTGTTTGGTCAGGGTCATCATAATCATTTCCCCGATGGTAAGTTCTTTATCGGGCTTAAATTCATTGGTCTTATAACCCAAAATAAATCCTTGCTGATCCAGGTCTCTTGCAATCTCAAAGTTCTTTGACACATCATGGAAATCTTCAAAAGGATATAGCTTCTTAAGTTCTCTCACTGAAATCACTTTATATCCATGTTGAGATAAGATCTCCAGCTGCTCCTTAAGCGCAGTAGCAACCGGCGTCATCAAAGACATATTGTACCCGTCTTTTTGGAATATGATTTGGCCATTTAATGAATTTGGATTGTTCTTTAATGCATTTTTAATCGGGTCAACCATTTTTCTGACATCTTCTTTATAGTCTCCCACTGTAGGCATCCAGCCACCTCCATCAAAACTTGCAGCCAAATAATCGTATCCCATCAATGCATATGCCTCATATGAAGTAAAACCGTCTGGAATCTTGTCAATATAATGTGGAGGTCTGGACATGATGATTTCATAATTAAATTCATTTTTAAGCAGGTTGTGTAATTTCGTCAAGTCTTCTACGACTTCTTGAATATTAGAAAAATGTTCACGGCTGCCATACACGATATTGTTTCTGCCAAATAAAACATGTCTATAACCGTGATTTGAAATCTCGTGGCCATTCTCTATAAGTGCTCGTACTAAATCTCCTTGATTTTTAGCCCCTGCATATTGATCTTTGCCATATTGAGGATAATGGTCATGTTTTACGCCACTCCAGGTTGGTTTATGAAGCTCTCCTGGTTTATCAGGATAATTATATTCCGTTGTACCGATGACATTGAATGTCCCATGAGCTCCATACTCTCCCATAATATCAATGAGCACTCTGGTCAGTCCCCAATCCTGATATTTAGAATCTGTTACAGGGTTGATGGGCATATTCATGGGACCGTCATCAAAAGTCATAGATACTATCTTTTCTCCTGCAGGTACTGAAAATCTTTCCAGGCGTCTGACAGGGGACAAATATCTTCCTGCATTTTCTCTTCGTCTTTGTTTAATTTTCTTATTAATTTTCCTTGCCAATGCATATAGTTTCATACTCTTTACACCTCGTTATCTTATTGTAAACTATTTCAATTATTCCAAACAGCATTCTGACACCATTTTTCAGCATGGATTTTGGCTTAAATCCTTTCATATTATGAAATTTAGCTTTTGCTATATTATAGTTAACAGAATTTTTATAGTAGATCACACTTTTATTTTGTAAAACTTCTTTAAACGCCTTTGGTTCTACAGTAAAATCCTCTGTAGCTGTGTAGCAGTGACTGAGTTCTTTCAAAGAATGGGCATCCGGCCCTCCCAAATAAATGAAACCCTTTCTGTTTAATAAGGTTTTAACAAACCGATCAGACTTGGTTTTATAGAAAAAAGAATCCAAACGGGCATTATATCTTTCTATGCCATCTAGATAATCTAAAACTTCCATATGGTCTTTTAATTTACCATTGTAAGGGTGGGCCATCACAAGAATGCCATTTTGCTTTCTCACATTTTCTATAAGCTTGTAAAAATCAAATCGCTTCCCATCCAGTTTGGGCGTTTCTTTTTCTATGGATTCATCAATAAAATAAGCCAATATATGTCCATATTGTGTGGAAAATTCAGCTCCAGGAATAATAGAAATCTGTTCATCGCTATACTGCAGAGCTTCCATGCTTCCCCTGGCCGTATTATGGTCAGTAATCGAAATAGCATCATAGCCTAAAGTTTTGGCAGTTTGAATGATCTCTTTTACTGGGACATCTGAATCATGGGAGTATTCCGAGTGAATATGCAGACACATTTTCATTATATATTTCTCCCTACTAAAGATTTTATATAATTTATAAAAGGTACAGGATTTTTGATACTCAAGATTCCTTCTTTAGCCACTATAATATTACCCAACATTTTTAAAGCTTTGCCCAATTTGCCTTTTTTTATTAACGCAAGCACTGCCAGAAAAGCTTGTGGGCAATAATACATTTTCCTATTCAGTTTATATGGAATCACTGTTTCATCAATCACTTTATGGGTATTATCCAAAATACGTATATAATTTTTAAAGAAATCAGACTCTGCTACAAATAATAAAGGCATGCTTCCCCAATACCTTGGATTAATTTCTATGAGATAATCGCCTTTAAATTCTACCATGGCATAACCTGTCCACTTTAATGCTTTTAAAATCTTGTAGGCATTTGAAACCAATTCTTTATTATATCTGGAAACGCAAATGGCACTGGGGCCTCCTGCAACAGGATATTCCAAAAGCCGCTCATGCATGATATAGTCCACCAAATTGGACTCTTGATCTAAAAGCATAGAAACTCCAAATCCACTACCTGTAACATACTCCTGAACCAGGATATTTTCTTGATCATTTCCCATGGCTTTTACTGCTTGTTCATACTCTGTGTCGTTATGAACGATCTTATATCTTTGCTGTGGCTTTAAATTAGTGTTTTCAGAATTATTCAGTTTAACCACCAAAGGATATTCTTTAGCATTGTTTTTAGGTGCCTTTACATTTAAGTCATATGCCAATTCCATAAGCCATTTCTTATTGGTGATTTTTACAACGTTCTCCTGGTTTGGTATGATGTATTTGATCTCTGGTTTTATTTCATCTACTGCTTCAATAATTCGCGGGTTCCCTACAATCAAATAATCTTCTTGGTTAAAATGTGCAAAAACTTTCTGTAAATCTTCTTTAACACTTTCTTTAGAAATCTCGTAAACAGTTTTTAAACGATTGCTGATTACTTTAGCATTCTTAAAATTTATGCCATGTACCTCATAACCTTCTTTAATCAAATACTCGACCAAAGGTACCGTCATTCTCTTATCTATATTATCAATTAATATTCTTTGCATAATTCCTCCAAAAACTTAAGATCATTAGAGTATTCTTGATATCTTAACAAAATAATCAAACAGATACATTATACTATATGTATTTTACCCATACAAGCTTACCACATTGTTGCAAAATGGGAAAGCCGTAAATATAAAGTTTTATGCTGAAACATGAAAGTTGTATAGGAAACCCCAAGGATTTCCTATACAATAAAAAAGCATCAGCGAAACTGATACTTTAGGCAATAATTATTCTATTCCGATAAAAATTTTTCTAATTTTTTCTTCACCCTTTGGAGTGCATTATCAATAGATTTAATGTCACGTCCCATTTCGTTTGCAATCTCATAGTAAGGCTTTCCCTGGAGATAAAGGGACAATACTTGGCACTCTAAACTGCTTAAAACTTCTCCCATACGCTGTTCTATAAAAGCTAAATTTTCCTGTCCGATCAAGAGTTCTTCCGGATTGGCAGCTTTGCCCCCAATAATAACATCCATAAGGGTTGTCCGTTCACTTTCCTCATCAAAAACCGGTTTGTGGAGGGAAATATATGAATTTAATGGCATATGCTTTTGACGGGTTGCCGCTTTAATAGCAGTGATGATTTGACGGGTTATACATAATTCTGCGAAAGCACGAAAAGATGAGATTTTTTCTTCCTGATAATCTCTGATGGCTTTATAGAGTCCAATCATACCTTCTTGAATTATGTCTTCACGGTCGGCGCCGATTAAGAAATATGTTCTGGCTTTTGCACGAACAAAATTCTTATATTTATTAATCAAATAATCTAACGCATCTGTATCTCCTACTTTTATCAATTCAACAATCGCTTCATCATCCATTTCGTCATACGGTAGTATTTTGGTTTTTTCTTCAAAATTTAAGCTCATTGTACCCCTCCCCAACTTTCTCATATGTATTTTTTAATCTCCGATGTGTTTTCTACTTCTATTGAATAATATCGGATTTCAGTACTATCCTCCACTATTCACCAAAACATCTCCCCTTGTGCTGTGTATTATTCTGAATTTATTGATAATCTCCCAATAAACGGATTTTGCGACTCCTTTAGATCATAATAAATAAGTATATCATAAATAATTCAATTTGTTAAGCTTTTTTGTAAATATTAACCATTTCATTTACTCATAACTCTGTATGAAAGATGACATTTAAAAATCTTAAAAATTTTAAACCATTTATATGTCATAAAAGAAAGTATCGATGCATATGCATCGATACTTTCTTTTATCAGTTCTAATAGAGAATCAACCGATTTTGATAACAGCTTTTACAACATCCTGTTTATTATTAATAACATATTGAAAAGCTTCAGGAGTAAGTTCAAAATCAAATTCATGGGTTACAATGCCGGAAACATCTATAAGGCCTTGTGCAACTGCTTGTATTGCAGTTGGATAAATGTTTCTGTAACGGAACACTGATTTTATTTCTGCTTCTTTTGCAAGGATCTTTGCAAAATTATATTCGATAATATCTTCAGGTGCCATACCAACTAAAACAACTGTTCCGCCAGTTTTTACAAGACATGCTGTTTGCTGAATCGTTACTTTAGAACCAGCTGTTTCGATTACCACATCTGCTCCTTTAGGATTGATTTTGCTGTAAGCTTCAATTGTATCTTCATTAGATGCATTAATGACACGAGTTGCTCCTAATCTCATCGCATAATCCAAACGTTTTTGCAATACGTCTACTACAGTAATATCAGTTGCCCCATAAGCTTTGCAAGCAAGTAAGGTGACAAGGCCAATACAACCTGCTCCTAAAATCACTACAGAATCTCCTAATTTTACATTTCCTTGAGCGGCTGCATGCATACCTACTGCCAAAGGTTCAATTAATGCACCTTCTTTAGTTGTTATATGATCAGGGAGTTTGAAAGCCATATTTTCAGGATATGCAATATAATTTTCCAAACAGCCGTGATATGGAGGAGTTGCTAAAAATTCTACATCAGGACATAAATTGTACTTTCCTGTTTTACAAAATTCACATTGTCCGCAAGTTTGACCTGGCTCAAGGGCTACTTTGTCTCCAACTTTCAGGGTTTTTACGTTTTTTCCTACTTCAACAACTGTACCTGCACATTCATGGCCTAAAATAAAATCTCCTTCTACTACAAAATCTCCGATTTTTCCATGTTCTAAATAGTGAACGTCTGAACCACAAATGCCAACATATTCAAGTTTGATCAATACTTCTGTATCTTTAATCTTAGGCATCTCGATTTCTCGCATTTCCATCTTGTTTAAATCGGTCATAAAGAAAGCTTTGTTCTGCATACTATTTTCCTCCCTCAGCTCTTGTTTCTTATTCGGTAATTAGTCCACGTTCTTTGTACATTTGGATATATTCATCAACATTATCTTTAGTAATAATGGGTGAACCGATATCTGTGTCAATTTGCTTTTCCTCTCCTGTCAATAATTTATGAACCGTATCCAAGATCAGTTCTGACAATTCAATAGCAGATTGCAGACAAGTAGCAGTCATTTTGCCTTCCTTGATCAATAATAAAGCTTCTGCAGTGCCGTCTACACCATAAACAAGTGTATTTTCAAATTCTGGTTTACCAGCAATTACTTCTAAAGCTCCTGCTGCCATATTGTCATTCATTGAAATAATTGCATCGATTTTTCCATGAGCAATTACCCAGTCTTCCATAAGTGCCATTGCTTCGTCTTTATTCCAGTTAGCAAAATCTTCTGCAACAATTTGGACATCAGGTCGTTTATCGAAGAATTCTATTTGCCATGCTTTTCTTCTTTCATCTGCATGGAAGTTACCTGATGGTCCCTTAAGAACAACTACTTTTGCGTTTTGTGGTATTTGCTCTAATGCAAGTTGCGCGTTTACCGCTGCTTGTTTGTATGGATCCGCATCTACAGAAGATGATCCTTCTATTCCGTCAATTCTTGCATTTGTCGTGATGGCTATGATACCATTTTGAACGACCTTTTCAACATAAGGTCTTTGTGCCTCTCCGTTGTTAGGTTGCACGATAATTGCATCATATTTGCTGGCAATCGCATTTTCGATCGCTGTATTTTCCTTTTCATCATCTGCCTGTCCATCAAAAACGTCTAATGTAATATCATCATATTCTTCTGCTTCTGCCATGATTTCATTTGCCAGCCAAGCTGCGAAAGAGTCAGACTGTGCTCTGGCAATATAAGCTACTCTGTAAGTCTTTTTGCTGCCTTCATTAGATGAAGCTTCTGAAGCGTTCGTGCTGCTGCCAGCGCTGCTTGTACTGCTGTTACTGTTACTTGTGCTGCCACACCCCATTAATAGAGACATTGTCATCATTACACTTAAGCCCATTGCTATTAGTCGTCTTTTCTTCATAACACCTTTCCCCTTTCATTTATTAATTGGTATTTAAATTTAATTGCTTCTCTTGCTTTTCTTCAACCAAAATCAGTTTTGAAGTCTTTTTAGATTTTGATCGAATATCCCAGATTACAGCCAAAGCTATAATTGCGCCTTTTACAATCTGTTGTACATATGAATCTACTCCTGTAAGATTCATAATATTATTAAGACAGCCGATAATGAATGATCCTGCCAGAGTTCCCATTGTTGTTCCAACTCCACCTGAAAAGCTGGTTCCCCCCACAATTGCTGCTGTTAATCCTTCCATTTCATATCCTACTGCACCGTTTGGTAATCCTGCATTTACACGAGACATAAAGAGAACTCCGGCAATACCAACTAAAATACCATTGATCATAAACACCTTATATTTTGCTAATTTTACTTTAATTCCTGAAGCAATCGCTGCTTCTTCATTCCCACCAATGGCATATAGAGAACGTCCAAGGGCTGTATGCCTGAGCAGGTAGTAAATGATCACTGTAATAACTATCAGGAATATAATCGGAATTGGAATACCCAAGATATCTCCTTGTCCAAATACTACATAATCTCCTAATTGCAATATGTTTTGTCCTTTTGTGTACAAAAGTGCTGCTCCTCTGGCCACTGTCGACATTGCGAGTGTTGCAATAAAAGGTGGGGCATTAAAATGAGTAATCATCCCTGCATTAATTAAATTGCAAACAACTGCAACAAGTATTGCTATAAGAAATGCTGCTGCTAGTGAACCAGTCGCCTTATATAGACTAACTGATAACACTCCCGATAATGCCAGAACAGAACCTGCGGATAAGTCTAACATTCCACTGATGATTAAAATCATTTCTCCATAGGCTAAAATAGTTCCTACTGCCAGTTGTCTGGCAACATTGATCAGATTGTTTTTGGTTAAAAAGTTCCCATTAAGAACACTGCAAATGATGAACATTAAAATAAGAACAATGAAAATTGAATATTTTTCCATGATCTTATTTTTCTTTAAGAAGCTTTCTTTCATTTTCTTCCCCCCATTTCTCCAGTCTACGTTGCATACTTCATGATCTTTTCCTGCGTAAATTCATCTCTTTGTAATTCCCCGGTAATTCTTCCTTTGTTCATGACATAAATTCTGTCGCACATACCGATGAGTTCAGGAAGCTCTGAAGAAACCATAATGACACTCTTTCCTTGTTTCGCCATCTCCGTCATCAACTTATAAATTTCAAATTTTGCTCCTACGTCAACTCCTCTCGTGGGTTCATCTAATATGAGTATGTCTGGCTCTAATATCATCCATTTAGCCAATAGTACCTTTTGCTGATTTCCTCCACTTAAGGATTGTATAGTTGTTTCCAGGCTGGGAGTCTTAACACTCATTTTTTGAAAATAGCGGCTTACCATTTCTTTTTCCTGTTTTGCATGCCAATGCCCCCCATAGAAAAACTTTTTCAAACTGGAAATACTGGCATTTTCCATAACACTTCTCACAGGAATAATACCGTACCTTCGCCTGTCTTCAGAAAGCATGACCATTTTATTGGCTATGCTGTCATGGACACTTTGAATTTTTATTTCTTCACCATGAATTTTTACTTTTCCTGATGTGATTGGATCTAAACCAAATAACGAACGCATTACTTCGGTTCGGCCTGCTCCCACCAATCCTGCAAAGCCAACAATCTCTCCTTTTTTTACATGGAAAGTAATATCTTTAAAAATACCTTTACTGTATAGGTTCTCTACTTCTAAAATGGTTTCTCCTATTGGACATTCTTCTTTGGGGTAAACATTGGTTATTTTTCTGCCTACCATTAAAGCGATGACTTCATCCATTGTAAAATCTTTTGCTGAACGACTGTCTACTACTGTTCCATCACGAAAAACAGTAATATCATCAGCTATGTGGAATACTTCATCTAATTTGTGAGAAATATAAATGATGCTGACGCCCTTTTCCTTTAACATTGCAATCTTTTCAAATAGTTTTTCTACTTCTCTTTGAGTAATCGATGACGTAGGCTCATCCATAACGATAATACTTGCATTATTTGAAACTGCTTTAATAATTTCCAGCATTTGAATATCCGATACTGTTAAGGTTTTGAGTTTTTGATCCGGCTCATAAGGCAAACCCTCATCTTGTAAAAATTTAAGCGTATCTCTTCTGAGTTTCTTCCAATCCACTTTCCCAAATCTATTTACGGGTAGTCTGCCTAAAAACAGGTTTTCTTCCACGGACATCTCCGGAACATAATTCAATTCCTGGGCGATCATTGCAATTCCGTAGCTTGCCGCTTGAATGGGATTTTGTATTTTTACCGGCTTTTCATCAATGAAAATTTGTCCTGCATCTGGTTTATAAATGCCATTGATAATTTTCATTAATGTTGATTTTCCTGCTCCATTCTCTCCACATAAAGCATGAACAGTTCCTTTCCTTACAACGAAATCTATCTTGTTTAAAGCTTTTACTCCTGGAAAGGACTTTTCAATATTTGAAACTCTAAGCTTAATTTCCTGACTCATATTTCCCCCCCTTTGAAAGTTTTTTACTTCCAATTACCTTTGCAAGATTGATTGTGTAATAAATATAACAAACTCTATTGTTTTATATCAGTGATATCCTTTAGAAGTTTTTATACAATTTTGCTGTGAATTTTTTATCAATTTTGAAATTAGTACATTTTTGTTTTCCATTAGTATTTTTTTGCGAAAAAAAATCCTCCTATGGAGGATTAGTGAATCGCTATATTATTTTAAGTTTCTTCTGTATTCCGTAACCGTCATGCCTACAATTTTTTTAAAGGTTTTGCTGAAATATTGCTGGTCCGAAAATCCGACTAAATCGTAAATCTGGCTTACTGTATTGTTGGTATCCCTTAAATACTCTTTTGCTTTTTCAATTCTTTTTTTATTAATATAAGACACAAAATTCGTTCCTTCTTCCTTTTTAAAAAGATAAGATAAATAATACTTTGATAAACCTACATAATCAGCCATATCTTCCAGAGTGATTTTTTCCTGATAATGCTCATCGATATAGTCTTTCACTTTTTGTATTAAATAAACTGAGTTTTCTGTTCCTGATACTTCTAATCTTTCTAAAATTTCTTTTGAAAAGTCTCTCATAATTTGAAGCAATGAACTCATATGATTTGTATTTAAACTGTATTTTGGATACTCGTAAATTTTTTCTCCTTCGTCTTGAGCAAGGCAAAATTCAAAACGTTCTATGATATCTCCCAGCATATGGGATATATATAATTTCCCATCCATTGAAGGAATATTATTTGTCTTTAACTCATTGATTAATTTCAATAATATTTCATCGATCTTTTCGAGATCAGATTCTTCTATAGAATGAATCCAATCTTTCTTATATTCTTGACTAAAGGCAGTTCTGACATTTTTTCCTTTTGGATGATAAACTTTAGAAGTGATCATTTCACCGGGATTGCAGTAGAATAAATAATCGATTGCTTTATAAAACCAATCAATTTCTGCTCTTAATACCAATGCCTTAGAATAAATATCAGTACAAACTCCAGTCACTGCAATGTTAAAATATTGCTCTACAGATTTTTTTATAAACTCAAAAAGAAGCTTAATATCTCTTTCATGAATTTTTTCTTTTGCTAAAAAACAAGTAATCGAATTCCCAAAAGGCTTAATTAAGTAAATCCATTTTTCTTCTTCCAGTTTATTTATCATCAATTCATGACAAGCAAGAATCATGCTTTTAATTTGCTCTTGAGAATATGCTCCTTCATGCAGACTTATACTAAAATCTAATTGGAAACAGCAATAATTCCATCCTTCAATAGGTATATTAAGATTTGAAAAATCCTTAATCACATCTTCTTCTGACTTTTCAATGCTTAAAAACCTTCCAAGAGCTAACTCTTCTTTTTTAATATCTACTTGTATATGTGATTCTTCTTTTTTGCCTTCCCGGTCTAATTTTTCTTTTATTCTTTTAAGCGTGGCAACCAGATCATCTTCTTCCAGCTCTGCCTTTAATATATAGTCAGATGCCTGAAACTTCAAAGCTTCCCTCGCATAATCGAATTCATCATAACAAGTTAAAACTATTACCTGAGTATCTTTATTCGTTTCTTTTATCTTTCTTGTAAGCCATAATCCATCTTTTTTAGGCATTTTGATATCTGTAATAACCAAATCCGGTTTTAAAGTTAAAAATTTATTAAAAGCATCTTCTCCATTACCCGATTCCCCAATAATTTCAAATTCGTAGGCATTCCAATCTATCATAGATTTTAGCCCTATTCTAACAATCATTTCATCATCAACAATAAGCACTTTATACATTTTAGTCCCCCCAAAAGACATTAATATACTTCAGGAATTTCTATAATAACTTTCGTTCCTATTCCCTCCTTTGTATCAATCAATAATCCATACCTCTCCCCATAGTACAATTTGATTCTGTTATTTACATTATTTAACCCCACCGTACTAAATTTGTTTATATTCTTTTCTTCTTTAAATATGTTCTCTAATATCTCGGGACTAATACCTTTACCGTTATCTTCCACAACAATTCTTAGAACGTCTTCATAAGGATAAGTATAAATTTTTATATGCAATTTCTCCTCACGTTCATCATCTATGCAATAAATCAATGCATTCTCCACAATTGGCTGCAGGATGAGCTTAGGAATCATAACTTTACGATACTTGTCCTCGATTTCATATTCTATAAGAAAATCTTGATTAAATCTCAACCTTTGAATTAAGATATAGTTTTTCACATATTCTATTTCTTCCTCCAAAGTGATCATTTTTTTACCCAAACTGATGCTGACCCTAAGAAGTTTTACCAGTGCTACGATGGCATTACTAATACTGTATTCTCCTTTGATCTGGGCCATCCAGCGAATTGTATTCAAAGTGTTATACAAGAAATGGGGATTGATCTGCGCATGCAAAACTTCTAATTCAAGTTCATTCTTTTGCTTTTCTGAATTAACGACATCTTCCATTAAACCTTTAATTTTAGAAACCATGCGGTTAAACTTATCTCCTAACTCAGTAAACTCATTATTTCCTTTTACATCAACATATACTAAAAAATCTCCTTTTTCTACTTCTTTCATTTTTTTGATAATGTCTCTTATAGGCTTAGTAATGGCTGTTGAAAAATAATAGGCACTGCCGGTAGTTATCAAAATAAATATAATACCTGCGATCATAACATCTTTTTGCAGTTTTCGAATATCTGCATACAAATCACTCTTAAGAATCGTCTTGACTAAAATCCACTTTCCTTTATTGCATGGGGAATAAATAGCTACTTTGTCTTCTCCATTTTCCTCATATTCTACATAGGAGCGATTTCCTTCCATAAAAATTTTATCTATGATAGCCTTTATGTAAAAATAATCCATTGCCATATTGCCAGATTGGCTAATCATTTGACCATCAGCAGTGCATATGAATACTTGACTTCCATCCTCAGCTAGCCCGTTATAAATTTCTCTAAGCACCCATTCGTCCAGATCTATTGTCATATATCCCAGTTCTTCCAGAGAATTTACATCTACTATTTTTCTGTTGAGAGAAAAGCAATTTCTCTTAATAACACTGGATAGAACTTTAATATACCTTTCTTTTGTAGGCAGCCAAACAACTTCTCCACTGCTGTTTTTTAGCACTGCTTTGGGAATAATATTAACACCATTCCTTTTTTCAGATCCGGCATAATAAAATTCTCCGTGAATCATTACATAAATTCCATCAATGTCGTCTCTGGATGAAAAATAACTTCTTAATTTATTTTCTAGTTCTGCCCTATTTCCTATTCTCATCAATTCTGAAGATTCGTAATTCAAAAATATGGAGTTAGAAAATTTCTCAACATCATTCAATACATAATCGATATTGGAAGCAGCTGTCTTTACCGATTGCCTGGCTGTATCTGTATATTGTTTAATGATTAAACTATATACATAATAAAAAATAACTGAAAATATGATAAAGGGCACTATGGAAAAGGTAATGGTCGCAATCAAAAGTTGATTTTTTAAACTATTTCTGTATTTTTTATTAATCTTTTTCATATTATTAATCCCTTTTACTATATTTTTCCCAATCTTTCTCTATTAACTGGGCCGTCTCTTCCGGAGTCAAATCATCTTTAATCATATTGTAAAGATTGTCTATCATAATTTTTTCAAAAGAATATACATTTCGGTATTTAGGTCGATAATACGCATTTCGTTCCTTTTGTGCAAAAATCGAAGCATAAGCATGGTCTATGTATGCCATATAGGATGCCTCAATTAATCTGTATAATTCATTTCTGGAAGGCATATTGCCTCCCTCTTTATCCAAAAGCACTTTCATTTGAACTTGAGGAGAAGTGGCCCATACGATAAACAGCCAGGCCGCTAATTTTTTTCTTCACTTATGTTGGCATTGATTCCTATTCCTGAACCGCCATATATATTGGCACTTCTTACAGCACCATAAGGTAAAATACTGTATCCAACCTTTCCTTTAACTTTGGAAAGAGATTCATTTTCCATAATCGCAGCATTTTCGTCCCAGTTGATCATCATAGCAACTTTTCCCTCTGCAAAAAGCTCAGCTAACTCACTCCAGTTGATTCCTTCTATTCCAATGGGAGATAATGAAACAAATCTTTTATAAATCGACAGGGCTTCTCTGAATTGAGGAGTATTCACTGTAAGTTGATAGGGATTGTCCCTCCCTAAGGTATTTACATTCTGGTCTGCAAAATAATCCGCTCCATAAGCACTCATAATGTTTGAAAACTCACAGTATATTGAATTGTGTTCTGCTGACATAGATACACTGCTGTATTGTATTTCTGACTTAGGCACATTTTGATCAATCCATTGGGCAACTTCAATATATCTCTCCCAGGTAAAACTGGTGCTTCCGGGAACAGGATTGTAATTCAAATCTGAAATCATAGCATTCTTATATTTTTCAAAAATATCTTTTCGGTAATAAAAAATCATTGAAGTTGTATCAAAAGGAATTGCATACAGTTTATCCCTATCTATAAAATAAGAACAAATATCCACGTAATTCTTGTTAAAACTTTCGATTCCTCCTACAAGATGTGGCAGCTTAACATTATTTTCAAAAGTGTTTAAGTCTTCTAATTGGCTGCTAAACCGAGTTAAAAATTGATAAGGATCTATATAAAGCAATTCATATTGAGAGCTCTTAGATATAAATTCCATATTCATTCGTTCTACCAAGGTATCAAAATCCATACTGCGGATATTTACATGAATGCCTGTCACTTCAGTAAATTTTTCAACTTCTTTCATAAGTACACTGGCGTTGATATTGTTTTCTACTAAAAAATTTAATACTACTCCTTCGCATTGCCTCCAGTCAAAATCCTTTGGTGCCATCACTGGAGTGTATATACTGTTTTTTTCGCCAAAATATTGTGGAACCATTTCTATCTCTAGTGTCTCTGTAGTTTCATTATTATGCTGACAAACATCATACATTATGATCACTAAAAATACGATTATAGTTACTGTAAGTACGACTTTTTTTATAATAACCCCCCCTTATAAAATAGCCCCTATATTACAAAATAATTTCCACAATATAAACTTATCCAAATATAACAAAAAAAGTATCAGCATATTAATAGCTCCCCAACTGTCAAGCTTAATGGGTTATCAAACCATTCAGCTGGAAAACCATTTAAGAGAACCTCCTTTAAGAAACGAATTAATTGTTTCCTATCGATTCTCTATATACTGATACTTTTTTCTTATATTACTATTCATTTTACACAAAATACTTTTGCCGTACAACCTCATACATCAATATTCCGGCAGCTACAGATGCATTTAATGAAGTAATCTGCCCATACATGGGGATTTTTACTGTAAAATCACATTTTTCTTTTACAATTCTGCTGACACCTTCTCCTTCATTTCCGATTACCAGAGCAATTGCCCCTTTTAAATCTGTCTGATACATTGGCTCTCCATCCATGTCAGCACAGGCAATCCATATTCCTTTCTCTTTGAGATCTTCGATTGTACGAGCTATATTGGTAACCTTCGCAATTGGTACATATTCTATTGCCCCCGCTGAAGCTTTCGCAACAACGGCACTGAGCCCCGCTGATCTCCTTTTTGGAATAATCACACCATGGGCACCGGAAATATTGGCGGTTCGTACAATAGCGCCCAAATTATGAGGATCTGTAATACCATCCAGTATGATGATAAAAGGCTTTTCCCCTTTTTCTTCAGCTTTTTTAAGAATATCATCCACTTCCGCATACTTGTGGGCAGATGCAAAAGCTATGACTCCCTGATGCTTCTTGGTTTCCGACAGCTCATCCAATTTAGACTTTGCAACGGTTTGCACCACAATTCCCCTGTTTTTGGCTTCGGCAATAATTTTTTTAATAGAACCTTCCACATTCCCCTGCTGAATTAGAATTTTATCTATGTCTCTTTCCGATTTTAGTGCTTCTAATACGGCATTTCTTCCCTCCAGGCGCAAATTATCTTCTTCAAATGTTTTCATGTAAAAACTCCTTTCATTTTGCTCATAATAAATACTGTATTCAGTTATTTTGCTGCAAAGGATGTATTATTATGACCAGCATCAATGCTCACTATATCAAAGAACAAATTTTAAAAAGTACTTATCCGGTCGCGTTAACCGGAGCAGGCATAAGCGTAGCCAGCAGCCTGCCTACTCTTACCAAGGATTATCGAGGCATTCCAATAAAAAAAATCATGGAAAGATCCTTTTTTGAGAAAAATCCTCATACTTTTTATGATTTTTATCGCGAAATTCTCCGCTGGAAAAATTGTAGCCCGAATGCAGCCCATTATACACTTTCTAAATATAATGTTTCAATCATTACTCAAAACATAGACGGACTACATCAAAAGGCCGGAAGCAAAAACGTACTAGAAATCCATGGAAACCTTAACTTTCTCTTCTGTGAAAGTTGTAAGAAATATTTTCCCTTTCATCTAGCATACGATCAAAAGCTTCCGACCTGTCCTGAGTGTCTTAGTATTCTAAAGCCTGATATTGTGCTTTATGAAGAACAAATTCACCATTGGGAAAAAGCCGTCATGGAATTTAGAAAAGCCGATTTGGTTCTGATCGTCGGAACCAGCCTCAAAGCTTTTCCTGCTAGTCTGCTGCCATCTATTGCTGCCAAACGAAATGTAAATACCATCATCATCAATGAACATTCAGACCAACTGCTTAACTTTTAATTCTTTAAAAGTTTTAATTTTTTAAAGATAATCGCCAGTTTGTCTCCTTTTGGAAGCATCTTGAAATCTTCTTCTTCAATGGCCCCTGTAAAAATAAGAATAAGAACATATACCAATACTCCTACGCAGACAGCTGCCAATGTGGAAATGCTGTTTCCCATAAATCTACTTATTAACTTATAAAAAGCCAGAGTAATGCCTGCCATAACCGCAGCAGATATTGTCGGCTTCAATATTACATGAACAAATTTCAACTTAAACTCTCCATATTTTCTAACCGCCAAATAATTTAAAACAGCAAAAATACCATACCCAACAATTGTTCCAATAGCTGCCCCATTGATTCCCAAAGATCCCGGAACTAAAAAATAATTAATAATTCCTTTCCCTACGGCTGCAGCAACTAAATTAACAACTGGTACATAGAAATGTCCCATGCCTTGAAGAATGCCTGTCAATGTTTGTCCTAACATAACAAAAATCAAACTGAGACTCATGACGGCCAGAACTTCTGCTCCTTCATTGTATTTTCCATAAATCAAACTCATAGCTGGCTGCGCCAATACGCATAATCCAGCTGCAGAAGGAAGTCCAAGCAAAAGTGCAAATCTTGTCCCCATCTCTATTTTATCATGAAGTTCTTCTCGATCCTTTTTTTCTACTGCTTCTGCAGTGGCCGGAACTAATCCTACAATAAGCGCCATTCCCAAAGCTAAAGGAATGCTAATAAAAGTAGATGCCTTCCCCATCTGTCCAAATAAATCTACCGCTTTAAGCCTTGGTACACCAGCATCCAGCAGTCTTCGTACAACGGATGCAGAATCTACCCAATTCATAACCGAAAGAATGGATGCTCCTATAGAAATGGGGAATGTAATTGCAATAACTTCTTTTGATACGTTAAAGAAGGATAATTGCTTACTATTTTCCTTTGATTGATTAACCTTTTCTAAAATTTGCCTTCTTCTTTTTAAATAGAATATGGCAAGAATAACCGATCCCATAATACCGCCGGCTGCACCTCCAAAAGCTGCTCCTCCGGCTGCAATTTCAACGCCATACCCAAGTCTCATAAAAAGATATGCCGCGCCCAACCCTATTATGGTTCTTGAAAAACTTTCTGCTATCTGAGAGGTAGCCGTTGGCATCATATCCTGCATTCCCTGAAAGTATCCTCGAAATACCCCCATGATCCCTATAAAAATCGGACTAAACGCAAGTCCCCACAAGGAATACTTTGCACCTTCCACCCATCCCTGGGTATAAATAAGCCAGTCTGCTCCAAAAAACATAAACAGTGAAACTGCTCCGGTCAGAATGATCAATAATAAAAGTGTATATTGAAACACTTTATGGGCTTCATAATACTTTTTGTGAACCAAATTCCCGGATATGATTTTGGATACAGCTGATGGAATGCCCACATAGGAGATCGCGGTCATCATCGTATAAATGGGATAGGGCATTTGATAATAGCCTAGTCCGGTATCTCCAATCAAATGTGTCAATGGGATCCTAAAAAATGCGCTTAAAATCTTTGCAATAATTCCTCCGATAGAAAGAATAATTGCCCCCTTAACAAATTTTTTTGCATGCTCAGACATGTAGTAACCTCCAACTCTATTCTTCGACCTTTTGTTCTTCCATTCCCAGATTTATTAAATAGCGCAGCCGGTCGATTTGTCCATCCAGATATAGATAGCCGCAAAGAGCTTCAAGCCCCGTTGCATGTTTATAATCCAATAAATCAGCGTTTTTGGGAACACTGCTTGATTTTGCATTTCTGCCTCTTTTAAAGATCGCTTCTTCCTCTTCTGTAAGATAGTTTTTTATTCTATGATACATGTTGGCTTGAGCTGAGGCATTAACATACTCTCGTACTGCTTCGTGGAGTTTATTCACAGGCGCATTGCCTTTTGAGACAATCTCCGTTCTGATAATTAATTCAAATACAGCATCTCCAATATATGCCAAAACCAGGGGGGAATACTCCCTGGGTTTGACACATTTTATTTCTATAGATTTATGTTCATCTTCCAGAAATTTTATTATATTCGAGTCGTTTTCCATCTTCAATCTCCATTCATTATAGCCTTTTCCATCTTACTCCCTGAGGGGTATCTTCCAAAATAATTCCTTTTTCTTTTAAGGCATCACGAATTTGATCCGCCAATGCCCAATTTTTTGCTTTTCTTGCTTCTTGTCTTTCCTGAATGAGCTTTTCTATTTCTTCATCCAACAAGTCATTTTCTTGTTTTTCAAGCAATCCTAAAATATTGCTTAGCTCTATTATCTTCTTTTTTACTACGGAAGTAAAGGCTTTTGAGGAATTGCCATTAATGTGTGTGTTAGCAAAGCGAACCAGTTCAAAAATAACCGATACTGCATCCGCCGTATTAAAATCATCTTCCATAGCCTCTTCAAACTTCTTAACAAAAACTTCTAATTCTCCCGACAGTTGAATCTCCTCTTCTGTCATTTCTTCTGTAGCAGAATGGTTAACAATATGATCCAGATTGATCACTGCATTTTTTATTCTTTCTAAGCCATTTTGCGCTGCCTGTAAAAGCTCTCTGCTGAAATTAATAGGACTTCTGTAGTGAGCGCTTAACATGAAGAAACGGATCACTTCATAAGGAAATTCCTGGGCCACTTCTCGTAAAGTAAAGAAGTTGCCTTTGGACTTTGACATTTTCTTATTGTCTACATTGATAAATCCATTGTGCATCCAATATCTTGCAAATGGCTTGCCATTGGCCGCTTCACTTTGAGCAATTTCATTTTCATGATGAGGAAAAATCAAATCTTCTCCCCCTGCATGGATATCGATTGTATCCCCAAGATATTTTTTAGCCATAGCAGAGCATTCTATATGCCAACCAGGTCGTCCATCACCCCATGGACTTTCCCATGAAGGTTCTCCTGGCTTCTTGGGTTTCCATAAAACAAAGTCCATAGGATGCTTCTTATCTTCATTAATTTCGATTCTTGCTCCAGCTTCCAAATCTTCCTGATTTTTATGAGATAATTTTCCATAGTCTCTATAAGCCTGGATGTCAAAATACACCGTACCATTTACTTCGTAGGCAAAACCTTTATCCATAAGTGTTTGGATCATGCTTATAATTGCTGGCATTTCCTGAGTAACTCTGGGATGAACCACAGCTCTTTTTATATTAAGGCCATCTGCGTCTTTCAGGGTTTCAGCTATGTATTTTTCAACAATTTCTATCGCAGTTGTATTTTCTTCGTTCGCTCTTTTTATGATTTTGTCATCTACATCTGTGAAATTTTGGACATAGTTTACTTTATATCCTTTGTATTCAAAATATCTGCGAACTGTATCAAAAATAATATACGGCCTCGCATTTCCTATATGAATATAATTATATACAGTAGGACCACAAACATACATTTTGATTTCCTTAGGATCTAAAGGAATAAATTCTTCTTTTTGCCTTGTTAAGGTATTATAAATCTTCATGTTTCCCACTTCCTTCCATCATTTTTTCCAACTGTAACAATCTTTTTTCCAATTCTTCAACCTGATGTCTTAAGCCGCAGATTTCCATTTGTACAGGATCCGGCAATTTTACCTGATCTAAAGTTTTGTTGGGATCGACTTTTTGATTATCTCTCCTCACAATTTTTCCCGGAACTCCTACACAAGTACAATTTTCGGGCACCTCGCTTAATACTACAGTTCCTGAACCTATACGAGAATTATCTCCTACTTTAAAGGGGCCCAGTATTTTAGCTCCTGCTCCTATCATTACATTATTTCCTATAGTAGGATGTCTTTTACCTTTATCTTTTCCTGTTCCTCCTAAAGTAACTCCCTGATAGATGGTAACATTATCTCCGATTTCACAGGTTTCACCAATGACAACTCCCATACCATGATCTATAAACAATCCTTTGCCTATTTTAGCACCAGGATGGATTTCTATACCTGTTATCCACCTGGATATTTGCGATATTAGTCTTGCTAAAAAATACCGCTTATGATTGTATAAATAGTGGGCAACCCTATGAAACAGAACAGCATGGAAACTGGGATACAAGAAAACTTCTGCAGTCATTTTTATTGCCGGATCCCTTTCTTTAATTACATTGATTTCATCCCTAATAAAACCCATAATTCATGCACCTCCCATTTTGCTACACAAAAAAACTCCATCTCCAATCAGAGACGAAGTTTATCCGCGGTTCCACTCTGTTAAAAGCTTTCGCTTTCACTCGAAGCATGATAACGGTTGCCACCGTAATGGACTACTATTATTTCATCCATGCAGCTCCAGGATGCACTTCATTCTATTGCACATATAAAACCGCTCTCAGCTTATGCGATTTCTCTCTGTAAAGGCAATAAAACTACTCTTCCTATCATAGCTTTTAACAAATTTTACTAATTATATAAATTATTTTATTCATTTAGCCTAGTAATGTTATCATTTCTTTCTGAATAATTCAAGAGTATTTATTACATATAATTTTGGCTTTCATAATTCGCAATTATTTAATTAAATCCAAATATCTTTTACATTTAATCAGAGCTTCCTCAAGCCGGTCCTGATTAAAAGGTTTGACAATAAAATCTTTTGCTCCCGCCATAATTGCTTGTATAACCATTCTTTTTTGACCCATTGCAGTACACATTAAGATATAAGCATTTGGTGACTCCTTCAATATTTCCTTCACCGCTTCGATTCCATCCATTGAAGGCATAACGATATCCATTGTAATTACATCAGGCTTTAACTCTTTTGCTTTTCTTACAGCATCGTGACCGTTGAAAGCTTCTCCGACTACTGTATGCCCCATTTGCTGAATCATATTTCTCAAAACTGTTCGCACAAATGCAGCATCATCTACAATCAGTACTGTCATGCTGAGCCCTCGCTTTACGTATAAACTAAAAAATATGTAGTGACAATATTTTATCATCATACTAATATCATTTCAATATCATTTCAGAAGATACCTTCGCTTTCATCCTCACTGAATTAAGCAAATTGCATTGGCAGAGATACCTAGTCCCTCTCCAGTAAACCCCAACCCTTCTTCTGTTGTTGCTTTGATATTAATCTGACTGATGTGAATACCCAATGCCTCAGAAATATTTTTTCTCATCTGATCAATGTAAGGAGACATCTTTGGCTTTTGCGCTATGATCGTCGAATCAATGTTTAAAATAGAAAAGTTATCCCCATCCAATACTTCTTTTACTCTCTTTAATAGTTCTATACTGGATATTCCTTTATATTGATCATCGGTATCCGGAAAATGTTTGCCAATATCTCCTTTTCCCGCTGCTCCCAATAAAGCATCCATGATCGCATGGATCAATACATCTGCATCAGAATGCCCTAATAACCCCTTTTCATAAGGAATTTTAACACCTCCAATAATCAATTCTCTGTTTTCTGCTAATCTATGTACATCATAACCCATTCCTATTCTCATATGTGTCCTCCTCTTTATCTTAATTTTCCTTATTTTTTGTTTTTTAACACATTATATCATTAGTTGACATTTTATTACATTTATTGTATACTTTAATAATTGTTATAAGCAATTGCTATATATGGAAGGAGAGATTATTTTGAAACCGAATATTTTAATTTACAATGATAACCATCTTCAGCGACAAAACCTGATAGACTTCCTCAGAGAGCTGGATATGCCGATGGAAATCTGCGAAGCTGAAAATGAAGAAAATGTTTTAAAAAAAATCAAAGAGCAAAAATTCGATGTTATTATTGCAGATATTATCATAAAAGAAGAACTTACAATTGATCTTAGGTAGTATAAAATATTTTGTGTAAACTCGGTTCTCTAGTTAATACTAGAAAAGGGAACCAACTTCTTGTAGAATTTAAAGTGCCCACAATAAATACTACATAAGAAAGAAGGTTCCCTTA
>Ga0134102_1000403_pt1 | contig 54617 bp, 58 predicted proteins | sample 13_3_2metaG_FD_94447 | JGI IMG/M metagenome (GOLD analysis project Ga0134102, IMG submission 94447) | Switchgrass degrading microbial communities from high solid loading bioreactors in New Hampshire, USA - 13_49_3.3_201_A3 metaG | ecosystem: Engineered > Bioreactor > Semi-continuous > Anaerobic...
AAAAACTATTTGCGGGGGCCGGCCTTTTTCCGCTATTGGCCCTTGAGCAGGATAGGAGTGCTTAAATGATGCCCAGGACCGTTTGGTATCCGGGCCATATGGAAAAGGGGAAAAAGCGGCTTAGAGAATTGAGCTCCCAGGTCGATGTCTTTGTGGAAGTCAGGGACGCTAGGGCGCCTAAGTCAAGTTCATCCCCGTTGATTCATGATTTAGTTAAACTGAAGCCGGTCTGTGTGGTTTTAAGCAAAAAAGATTTGGCCGAAGAGGATAAGACGAAGCTTTGGATCGATGAGTTGTCATCTGCCGGCATGCCTGCCTTCGCAGCCAATTTGAGAAAGGGAATTCCAGGAAGCTTGCGAGGGAAGCTGTTTGAACTTAGCAGGGATAAGCCAAAATGGAGGGAATTGCGAGTTGCCATAGTTGGCATACCCAATGTTGGCAAGTCCATGCTGCTAAACGCCTTGATTGGCAAAAAGGCATCGAAGGTGGGCGGAATTCCCGGCATAACCAAGGGCGTCTCCTGGTACAGGTCAGACAGGTTGCTCGTATTGGACTCTCCCGGCATATTGGATCCAAAATCTGACAGGCAAACTAATATGGTCCTGGCATGGATAGGTTGTGTTAGGGTGGATGTCATAGGAGATTACGAGACGCTATCGTTACAATTTCTGGAATTTATCCGTTCGCTCGGGCTTATGTCCAGGTTGCTCGGTAAGCTGCCGATAGCCTCCGGTGAGGAAATAAAAGCCGAAGAGTGCTTAGAAGCCGTGGGTCGCTATATAGGAGCCCTCCTGCCAGGAGGCAAGGTTGATCTGGAAAGGGCCGGCCGGTTTTTGCTTGAAAGTTTTGCGACGGGAAAACTCGGCCCATTTACTTTGGAGTTGCCGCAGAGATGTTCATCGTAGGTGTCGATGAAGCGGGAAGAGGACCTTTGGCCGGTCCTGTGGTAGCGGCAGCCGTGGCGATGCGTCGCGACGAAGTCTATATCTTGAAATCGCTTGGCGTAAGAGATTCGAAGGCGCTGTCTTCCCAGATGCGAGAGAAGGTATTCGCACAACTTGCAAGCAGAAACGTCATCTATAAAGTCCAGGCTGCAAGCCCGAACCGCATAGATAGGGACAACATACTGCAAGCGACCCTTTGGGCCATGAGAAAGGCGATTTGTAACCTGCCCCTTGTCCCTGATATTGTTATCGTAGACGGAAATATCGCCGTTTCAGGCTTACCCTATTTTCAAAGGGCGATACCCAAGGCGGATAAACATGTTTTGGTCGTCAGCGCTGCATCCATAATTGCAAAGGTCATAAGGGATAGGATAATGTCGATTTACGACAGGCTATATCCCGGATATGGCTTTGCATCCCATAAGGGCTATCCCACCTCGGAGCACAGAAAGGCATTGATCTCAATGGGGCTCTCTCCTATCCATAGAAAGACTTTTAAATGGAAGGAAGTTTAACCATGGTATCTGGTTTGCAGGGACCTGAATCTATCAAATTTCAGGACCAACAATTGCTTTCCGGACGCCAAATGGCTTCCATTCCTAACGGCTCTCTGGTTAAGGGCGTGGTTCTGGAGGTAAAGGGGGACGGCTATATTGTGGAAATATGGGGGCAAAAGATGTTTGCCGCCTCCTCGCTTAAGCTCGCGGCAGGCGATCGCTTTACTGGCATATGGGATTCTACGAGCGTGCCACCCGTGCTTAGGCTAAAGCCGGAAGAACTCTCCTCATACGAAAGGCTAAACGACAATGAAAGGGCCATCGTAAACGCTCTGATTGAAAGACAACTTCCGGTTACGGATGACCTGGTGAAAAAGCTGTCTTCTTTCTTAATTAAGTCCGGACTCGACTTGGGCAAGTTGCCCATGCTAGTCGAGCTTTACGCTCGAGGCATGCCTTTGGATGAATCTTACGTGAAGGTTCTTTTTTGGTATTTTAATTTACCTGACGATCAGATAAAAAGATATTTTGGCTCAATAAAGGCTAAGCTGAAAGATGGCAAGGGGATGGGGGAGCTTCTTCGTGGCGACCTTGAAGAAGGGGTATATGCGAGATCCCTCATGTTGCTATCGCGTCCTTTAAGGGATGTGATATACCCCTATCACTTCATGCCTCTTCGCTTTTGTTTGAAAAGCGATGAAAGCATAAAAGTCTGGGTTACATCCCAAGAAACGCCCAAGAAGATAATTCGGCTGATATTTCATTTTGAGGGGATAAATGTCGGGTTAGTCGAGGGTGAATTGGTCTTCGACTCAAACTCTTACGGAGTTACATTGCGCTCCGGGTCCGAAGCAGTGACAGCTTTGCTTTCGAAGGGGTTGCCGTCGCTTGCAAGGTCGCTTTCTGAGTTGCCGATAAAGTTAGCCTACATCAACTTGGGTCAGATAAGGGACTTCAAGGAAACGACGTATTTTGGGTTCGAGGCGAAGGCATGATGGAAGAAAAAAGGAACGAAGAGATCAGGAAAGCGGCTGCTTTGCGATACGATAAAAAAATTGACAAGGCGCCCAGGGTAGTAGCTTCAGGTAAGGGGCATATAGCGGAAAAGATCATAAACGAGGCCAAAAAGGCAGGAGTTCCGATACTTGAAGATCCTGCTTTGGTTGCCGTTCTTTTGGGTGTCGGTCTGGGGGAGGAAATACCCGAGGAAGCCTATCTTGCTGTTGCTCGGATATTGGTCTTTCTCCACAATGTCGACATTGGAGAGGAAGGCAAAATACATGGACAAAATGCCCAATAAGGATTTGGGAAACTGGGGCGAGGACGTTGCGTCTTCGATAGTTTTGCAGATGGGCTACCGCATTTTGACGAGAAATGTGACCTTTCGAAGGGGCGAGCTTGACATCGTAGCCATGGATGACGATGAACTCGTGATCGTTGAGGTCAGGGTGCGTTCCAGAAGCGATATTCAATCTCCAGTAGAAAGCGTTGGGCCTCGCAAGATCAAATCGCTCGTCCGTGCCGGAAGGGCTCTGGTAGAGCAGCTGGAGTGGGAAGGCCCGTGGAGGATAGATATTTTAGGCATAACCTTGAAGCCTGAAGATGTCGGAGGATATGACTGGGAATACGCCAAAAATATTACGTTAGGGATGATGTAGATGAGTCGCATTTACGGACTTACGCTCAGGGGTATAGATGCCCTTCCCGTGGAGGTGGAAGTTTGCCTAACAGGGGGTCTTTTTTCCATATCCATAGTGGGTTTAGCGGATACTGCGGTAAAAGAGGCCCGAGAAAGGGTAAGGATTTCCCTAGGTACCTTGGGCGTAAAACTTAAAGGACACATATCTGTTAACCTGGCCCCGGCAGATCTGCCCAAGGAAGGATCCTTACTTGATTTGCCCATAGCTGTAGGCATAGCCAAAGAGGCGGGTTTTATCCCTGAAAGCGTGGGCGGCATTTTTATGGGCGAGCTGGCCTTGGACGGAAGATTGCGACAGGTCAGAGGCGGAGTGCCTGCGGCTTTTTTGGCCCGACAATTGGGGCTTCCTCTCTTTGCACCAAGGGGGAATGCAGTGGATGTGTCGATGGTTGAAGGAATTGAGGCTTACGCCTGTGCCAGCATCGCCGAACTTTTTAGCCATTTAAGGGGAGAGCGCCTTCTGCAAAGGTTGGACTTTGCCCTGCCCGAGGCGAAAGAATCTGCGATAGAGCCTGATTTTGCCGACATAAGAGGCCAGGCTGCGGCAAAAAGGGGCTTGGAAATCGCGGCTGCCGGGAGCCATGGCGTAATTTTTGTTGGTTCGCCGGGGTCGGGTAAGACCATGTTGGCAAGAGCTCTGCGTGGCATACTTCCTCCGTTGTCGGATGATGAGCTCATAGAAGTGATGAGGATTAGGAGCGCCCGCGGCATGCATCTTGCCGTTGACAGGACGAGGCCCTTTAGGGCGGTACATCACACCTCGAGCGTGGTTGCCATTTGTGGGGGCGGGGTTGATCTCAAGCCGGGAGAGTTGAGCCTCGCGCACAGAGGCGTCCTGTTCTTGGATGAGATAACGGAATTCAGAAAAGATGTGCTTGAATCCTTGCGTCAACCCTTGGAGGACGGAAGCATAACCGTTAGCAGGGCTTCCGGTACAGTTACCTATCCGGCTTCCGTCTTGCTGGTGGCTGCCTGCAACCCTTGCCCCTGCGGATATCTTGGAGATGTCGTAAAAAGTTGCAGCTGTTCGCCGAGCGACATAGACAGGTACGCAAAAAAGCTCTCCGGGCCCATATTGGACAGGATAGATATTCATTTACAGGTGCCCAGGCTGACGCCGGAAGAATTGCTGGAACTTGACGGCGATGCGGAAAACAGCCTTTCTGTGAAAAAGCGAGTGATGGCGGCTAGGTCCATTCAGCTTGAACGATGGTATCCCTTTGGCATCAAGTACAACGCAGAACTATCCGAGAAGCTCATCAAAAAACACCTGGGATTGACCAGGGAAGCTAAGGCGTTCATCAAATCGGTAGGCGCCAGTTTTAACCTAACGGGGAGAGGCTTGAGCAGGGTGCTTAAGATAGCCAGAACCATAGCCGATTTGGCCGGCGAAAAAAATGTGCGAGATGCTCATTTGGCTGAAGCACTGACCTACAGGGGAGGTACTGTCCTTGAAAGATGAGGATTTATTGGCCTTTCTTGCCCTTAATTTCCTAAGATATTTTGACGGCAATTTCGTCAGCGCCTTGCGATTAAAGTCGCTCGTTCCCTCCGATTTGCTAAGCACACCTTCTCTTCTTAAATCTTTTACGAGCTCCGAAAAGGTTGTAACGAGATGGTACGAAGTCTTGTCAAAGGGGTTGCACTTAAGGGAATTTGAGATGTGCAAGAACATGGGGATCGATGTTCTGGCCTTCGGGGATGAGGATTACCCTTCCTCTTTATATCGCCTCTTTAATCCTCCGTTGTTGCTTTATTGGTGGGGAAAGCTTAAAGCGCTTGGTACGGCTGTGGCCGTTGTAGGGACGAGGCGCTGCAGCGGCTACGGACGACGCATTGCAGGTTTGCTAGGGCTTAGCCTTGGTCGGGAGGGCTTTGCGACGATAAGCGGCGGTGCCTTTGGCATAGATGAGGCATGCCATGAGGGAACCCTAAAGGCTAACGGCATTACCGTAGCCGTGTTTGGAACAGGCGTGGACCAATTCTACCCGGCCAGAAATGGCCCGCTTTTTGAGAGGATCAGGGAAAAAGGTGCACTCGTATCGGAATACCCCCTGGAGACGAAGGGGATGCCCTGGAACTTCCCACAGCGTAACAGGATAATAGTGGGATTGGCGGATGTGGTAGTGGTCGTTGAAGCTCCTCTAAAAAGCGGAGCTATGATAACCGGGAGGATCGCGATGGAGCACGGGATAGAGACTTGGGCTGTGCCTGGAAGGATCGACGAAGGAGTTGCCAAGGGCTCCAACTTACTCATATTCGATGGTGCCTATCCGCTGGTGGATGTTAATTCTTTCATTTATCTGATGAAAGGTTCGCCCCAAGGTTTTCTCGTCGAAGATGAAGATAAAAAGCTCGAAGATTTAAGCTCCGAGGAAGGTCATATCTATAAGATTTTGAAGGAAAGGGGAGACAGGACTGTTGACAATATCGCCGGAGAATGTAAAATGACGCCTGCTTCGGTCTTGGAATGTCTTGGGAAATTGAAGCTGCGTGGACTGGTCGCGATGACTGGCCCGGGCAGGTGGGGAATCAACGAGATGACGGAAGGTGAATGAGGTGTCGGATAAAACTCTAGTGATAGTCGAATCTCCTACTAAAGCAAGGACCTTAAAAAAGATATTGGGCCGCAAATATGACATTAAGGCAAGCAACGGACATGTAAGGGACTTACCTAAAAGCAGGATCGGCATAGATATAGAAAACGACTTTGAGCCGGAATACATACTGGTCAGAGGTAAGGGGTCCATAGTCAGGGATTTGAAAAAGGCAGCGCAAAAGGCCGACAGGGTTTTACTTGCATCCGATCCGGATAGGGAAGGTGAGGCGATCGCTTGGCATTTGGCGCATTTGCTGTCCATCCCCGAGGATACTCCATGTAGGATACGCATGTATGAAATAACACCAAGAGCCGTAAAGGAGGCAGTAAGCAGACCTGAGGTCATAGATATGAACAAGGTCAATGCTCAACAGGCCCGGAGGTTGGTCGACAGACTGATGGGCTATAGCTTAAGCCCCTTGCTTTGGAAGAAGGTCAAATCCGGCCTTTCGGCGGCGCGAGTTCAATCGGTAGCCTTGAGGCTCATTTGCGAGAGGGAAGACGAGATTAAGGCATTTGTCCCTGAAGAGTACTGGGTAATATCAGCTTTAACAAATGGGAAAAACGGAAAGTTTACGCTGAAATTGGCCAAAAAGGATGGCAGAAACATCAGGATCACGAATGCCATCGACGCGCAGGCCATATATAACGACCTGCTTTCTGCTTCATATGTAGTGTCGAAGTTTGATACAAAGGAAGGCAAAAGAAATCCGTTGCCGCCATTTAAAACCAGCACGTTACAGCAGGAGGCAGCGAGGCGATTGGGATTTACCCCCCAAAAGACCATGCGCATAGCCCAGAACTTATATGAGGGTGTCGACCTCCCGGGACATGGCCCTGTGGGTCTTATAACGTATATGCGAACCGACAGCCTGCGAATAGCCCCCGAGGGCATATCCATGGCGCGTCAGTACATCGAAGAGAGGTTTGGCAAGGAATTTTTACCCGGCAGTCCCCATCAGTATGTGTCGAAGGAACGCTCTCAGGATGCCCATGAGGCTATTAGGCCCACGAACGTAAGGCTAGAGCCGGAGGAGATATCACCCCATTTGACTAAGGACCAAAAGGCATTGTACGAGTTGATATGGAATCGCTTTTTGGCCTCCCAAATGGCGCCGGCTGTCGTTGCCAGAACCAACATTGAGGTCCAAGCAGGTCCTTATACCTTAAAACAAAGCGGAGTGACTTTGATATTCGAAGGCTGGAGCAAGCTTTGGCCGCTCGACGTGAAGGAAGAGGTTTTGCCTGAGGCTGCGGTTGGCGAAGAATTAAAGCTCTTGAAGTTGGATAAAGAACAAAAATTTACGAAGCCGCAGTCCAGGTACATGGAGTCAGGCCTGGTGAAGGTCATGGAAGAGAAGGGGATAGGCCGACCGTCGACGTATGCCACCATCATACAGACCCTCTATGACAGGCATTACGTGGAAAAAGATGAAGCCAAAAAGCTATTTCCTACCGAGCTTGGTGTTACTGTCAATTCGTTCTTGGTCAAACACTTTCCGTCTATAATCGACGTGGAATTCACTGCCAAGATGGAAGAAGAGCTTGATAAAGTTGAAAGCGGTGACATGCCCTGGCTTGCCGTCGTTAAGGGATTTTGGAACCATTTCGCCGATATTCTGAAAACCACGGAGAGCGTAGCCCGCGTCGAGGTGCCTGTCGAGACGATCGACGAGGTATGTCCTAACTGTGGAGCACAGCTCGTCGTAAAGCACGGCCGTTACGGTAAGTTCATCGCCTGTTCGGCCTTTCCGGAGTGCAAGTACACCAGGAACTTTAAAAATAGCTTGGATATCAACTGTCCGCAATGCAAGGAAGGCAAGGTTGTGCTGCTTCGTTCCAAGAACGGAAAGCCCTTTTACGGGTGTTCCAGATATCCTAAATGCAACTTTGTCAGTTGGAACAAGCCCACAGGCGAGATTTGTCCCAAGTGCGGCGGTCCCTTCGTGGTTAAGAGGAAGGCAATCAAATGTGCCAATTGTGGATACGAGAAGGAGGAAGTCATCGATGACGCCGGTGCAGTCGGCGAAAAGTGACGCAGTGGTAACCATAATAGGGGGCGGACTTGCCGGGAGCGAAGCAGCTTTCCAGCTCGCACGAAGGGGCGTGAAAGTAAGGCTTTTTGAGATGCGCCCCAAGACCTTTACGCCTGCACATAAGACGTCGAAACTCGCAGAGTTGGTATGCAGCAATTCGCTCGGCTCCGATATGCTGTCAAGCCCTGCCGGCATTCTTAAGGCCGAGATGAGGAAGCTCGACAGCTTGATATTGGCCTCTGCAGATCGGCACAAGGTGCCTGCCGGTTGGGCCCTGGCTGTCGATAGGGAAGCCTTTGCCGAGGAGGTGACGTCGATTGTACGATCGATGCCCTTGGTCGAGGTTATCAATGAAGAAGTTACTCATTTAAGCAAAGGTCCTGTAATAGTAGCGACCGGCCCCTTGACATCGACTGCACTGGCTTCGTGCTTGAGGGATATGCTTTGCAAGGATTTCCTCTATTTCTACGATGCCGTTGCTCCCGTGGTACTGCGGGAGACCATAAATATGAGTGTCGCCTTTTTTGGCAGCCGTTATGGTTACGGAGAGGACTACATAAATTGCCCAATGAACGCGGAGGAATATGAGCGGTTTTACGATGCGCTCGTCAATGCCGAAGTGGCGATGAGGCATGACTTTGAGGAAGAACATTTCTTTGAAGGATGCCTGCCGGTTGAAGTCATAGCGAAAAGAGGACGCGATGCCCTTAGGTTTGGACCAATGAGACCGGTCGGGCTTGCAGATCCCAGAAGCGGCCTTCAGCCCTATGCCGTGGTTCAGCTGCGCCAGGACGACAGATATGGCAGGCTCTACAACATGGTTGGATTTCAGACGAATCTGAAGTGGTCAGAGCAGGACAGGGTATTTCGCCTGATACCCGGGCTTGAGGAGGCGGAGTTTGCGAGATACGGCGTGATGCACAGGAATATCTACGTCAATGCCCCGACAGTATTGGACGAGTGGTTGAGGATAAAGGGCTTTGACGATATCTTCATGGCAGGCCAGATAGTTGGGGTTGAAGGTTATATTGAAAGCACTGCGATGGGGTTGGTTGCCGCTTTAAATTTGTTTTGCGTCATCAATGGACTTCCCCTCCCATCGTGGCCAAGAGATACGGCCATAGGTTCACTGCTCTGGTATCTGAAGAACGCAAATACCTCGCATTTTCAGCCAATGAACATAAATCTGGGATTATTCCCGCCGTTGCCTAAAAAGATAAAGGACAAGAGGAAACGCTGCGAATTGATAGCCGGTAAAGCATTGAGCGAACTAGAGGCCTTCATGAAGGCGCGCCAGGATGTATTTTGTTAAAGCATCATGTAATCCGGCAAATAAATTAAGCTGACTTTGCTATTCTCCTATAAAGCTTAGTAGTATTAGGTGTAAGAAATCATAAAGTTAAGATTTACTGAAAAAGCTTAATTAGTCAGAATACACTTTTATTTTTAAAGAATATGATATAATTCACACATGAGCGAGAATATTTCTACGTTGGTGGATGCCTTTTTAGAGTATCTAAAATATGCCGGCGGAAGGACGGACAATACAGTTGTCAACTATGCCGTCGACCTGTCGCAGTTTGTCGACTTCCTTTTGGGCGAAGGGATAGAAGACGTTCGAGGGATAGATCAATCGCATGTAAGAGGATTTTTGAGGGAGCTTTTGGCCTACGGCTATTCTAAAAGTTCCGCATTGAGAAAGATGTCGTCCATTCGAAGCTGGATGAAGTTTTTACTGCAAAGCGGGTATATAACTTCAGATCCGTCAAAAAATGTGCGGGGACCAAAGGAGCCAAAAAGGCTGCCGAGGGCTTTGTCGTATGAAGATGTCAAGCTCATGCTTGAAAAGGGCCCCTCGGGCGAGAACAAAGTGCGCGACAGGGCAATACTTGAGCTCCTCTACGGGTGTGGTCTTAGAGTGGCTGAGCTGGTAGCTCTGGATTGGGAAGACGTCGACATGGGGGAAAGATGGCTGCGCGTAAAGGGCAAGGGCGAGAAGGAGCGGTTGGTTCCCATGGGAAGGTTTGCTCAAGGGGCATTGGCGGAATGGCAAAGACTTTCCGGCAAAGACAGCGGCCCCCTTTTCCCGGGGGAAGACTGCGAACGCATAGCCGTTAGAACAGTGCATAGGGTCGTGGCTAGGGCGGCAAGACGAGTTGGGCTTGCAGGTGTCAGCCCGCACGTCCTTCGCCACAGTTTTGCTACCCACATGTTAGAGGGGGGAGCGTCTTTAAGGGTGTTGCAGGAATTGCTTGGCCATCAAAGCTTAGTGACCACCCAAAGGTATCTCAAGATCAGCTATGATCAGCTGAAAAAAAGTTACGTCAATGCTCACCCGAGAGGGAGGGATGAAGGCAATGTTTAAGGGCACCACTATCATTTGTGTCAGAAGAGGAAACGAGGTGGCCATGGCTGGCGACGGCCAAGTCACTTTGGAAAATCAGGTCATAAAGAGTGGAGCAAAAAAGGTCAGACGCTTGAGCGGCGGAAATGTTTTGGCGGGATTTGCAGGCAGTACAGCGGATGCCATGACCTTGCTTGAGCGCTTTGAGAGGTACCTGCAAAGCCATAGCGACAACTTGATGCGTGCAGCAGTGGATCTGGTTAAGGAGTGGCGTACCGATAGGGCACTGCGAAGGTTGGAGGCCTTAATGCTCGTGGCTGACCGACAACAAACGCTTTTGCTTTCCGGGGCTGGAGATATCTTGGAGCCCGATGACGATGTAGCCTCCATAGGTTCTGGAGCCGGTTATGCCTTGGCTGCTGCTAGGGCTTTTCTGCAGGTTACCGATATGAGCGCAAGCGAAATAGCAAAAAAATCCCTGCAGATAGCGTCGGAGATCTGCATATATACGAACGATGTAATTACGCTAGAGGTGATCAAAGGTGAATGAAGCAGTCATCAAAACAGGCGACCTGACTCCGTCTCAGGTCATGGCCTTTTTAGATAGATATGTGATAGGTCAATCTAAGGCGAAAAAGGCCGTCGCAATTGCCTTACGCAATCGCATCAGACGGAAAAAGCTCCCCGAGGAATTAGCCAAGGAGATAATCCCCAAAAATATCCTCATGGTTGGACCCACCGGCGTCGGCAAGACGGAGATCGCAAGACGCCTTGCCCAACTTGTGGATGCTCCCTTTATAAAGGTTGAAGCCTCCAAATATACAGAGGTGGGCTACGTAGGAAGGGACGTAGAATCCATCATTCGCGAGATGGCCGACATCTCCGTTCATATGGTAAAGTCAAAAAAGATCGAGGAAAACAGCAGCATCGCTGCCGTTTTAGCCGAAGAGAGGGTCTTGGATGCCTTGCTTCCTTCCAAATCCAAGGTTAGGCAGCCTCAGGATTTCATGAGGATTTTGTTGGGCAGCTCTTCGGATGACGAAGAGAATGCCACGGATGAATACGAAAGCGAAAGCAGGAGGACCACCAGGGAGAAGTTCAGAAAGCTGCTTCGGGAAGGCAAACTGAACGACAGGGAAATAGAGATAGAGGTGGCCGAAAGCCCCTTGTCCAACGTTCCCTTTATAGGAGTAGGGATGGAAGAAATGGGGCTGAACTTGGGAGAGATGCTTGGGAATATATTGCCAAAAAAGGTCAAACGCAAAAGAGTTACCGTGGCAAATGCCCTAAAAATCTATCAGCTGGAAGAGGCCGAAAAGCTCATCGATATGGACGCAGTTATTAAAGAGGCCCTAGATAAGGTCCAGGAAGAAGGCATTGTCTTCATAGATGAGCTTGACAAAATTGCTTCGGCAGACGGCCAAAAGTACGGCCCAGACGTGAGCCGCGAAGGGGTTCAACGCGATCTGCTTCCCCTAGTGGAGGGTACGACGGTGCAGACCAAGTATGGCCCGGTTAAGACCGATCATATCCTTTTTATAGGAGCGGGAGCCTTTCATTCCGTCAAACCTTCCGACCTGATACCGGAATTGCAAGGCAGGTTTCCCATAAGGGTGGAGTTGGATCCCCTTGGAGAGGAAGAGTTGCTGCGCATACTTGTGGAGCCCGAAAACAGCCTTGTAAAGCAATATAAAGCGCTGCTTCAAACCGAGGGCGTCGAGCTGATATTTACCGACGCAGCACTGAGGGAAGTGGCCTCTTTGGCGTCAAAGATGAACAGGGAGATGGAAAACATAGGTGCCAGAAGGCTTCATACGATGATGGAGCAGCTCTTGGAAGATATAAGCTTTAGGGCACCCGAGATGACGGAAAGGGAGGTTCGAATCGACGATGCCTTTGTTAGGGAACGTCTTGCTTCTCTCGTGGAGAACACGGATTTGCGTAGATATTTATTATAAATTATAGAAGTGAAGGTGAAGATTTATGACGATGGAAACGCCTCGCGAATTGATCGAGTCAAGGCCTAAAATCGTAAATCCTACCGCAATGGAGGATTTATTGGACAAGACGCGCATAATAAGTCGAACGCTTCAGTCCGCGGGCATGGCTCCTCACCCGGATTACCAAAAGATAGCCAGGCTATTATGTGACCTGTCTGCGGCAAACGTCTATATCATTAACGGAGAGGGCAAGATCCTGGGTTATGCATGGATAAGCGATTATCGGTGCGATTACATGGAACAGCTGCTCAAAGACGGCTATATGCCGAAATCCTATACGGAAAGGCTGAATCAACATCATGAGTCAGTCTTAAATCACAGCGACCATGGGCATTGTGCTTACTCCGATGAACCGTGCAGGTATTTCAACAAGCATGTCGTATATGTTCCTATTTACGGTTGCGGGGAGAGGCTCGGCACCCTTATACTGGCCCGTTTCGGCACTCCCTTCGATACGCGCGATCTCGTCTTGGCCGAATATCTTGCCACTGTAGTCGGAATCGAAATACTGTATGATAGGACGCATCATATCGAAGAGAGGGCCAAAGAAAGGTTCATGGTGCAAATCGCGGTTCGCGCTTTGTCTTATTCGGAGATGGAGTCCATAAAGGTTATATTGAAGGAACTCGACGGCTCCGAAGGTGTTGTGGTAGCAAGCAGGGTGGCCGATAGGATAGGTGTTACCAGAAGCGTGATTGTTAACGCCCTTCGCAAGCTCGAAAGCGCCGGTCTTATAGAAAGCAGGAGCTTGGGCATGAAGGGAACTTACATCAAAATACTATCTCCAATCTTTTTGGATGAGCTGAATAAATAAAACAGTCCTCCTATCGCATTTGTCCTTAAAGGCCCATGAAGTTTTGGTCGATCTTTTAATGGGGGTGTTGTTGTCATGGAAGATGTCACGTGGAATACGCTGGTCGTTGGCATGAATGGTTTGTCGAAGCGATTTAAAGCGATTGCCCAAAACATCGCCAATGTCAATACGCCGGGCTATGCTAGGAGCGAAGTGACATTTGAAAACGAGCTTCGCGAAGCGCTGGACATGGAAGATAAAAAAAGATTGGCTTTGACGATCACTGACGATGCTCATATCTCAAACGTGCCACGCGATGTGAACTCCGTAACCCCCAAGGAACATCGGGCGGCGGGGGAGTTGACCAGATGGGACGGAAACGGCGTCGACCTAGATATCGAGATGTCTAAACTTGCTCAAGCTCGAATGACCTACACAGCCCTGGCCAGCTTAATGTCCAAACGTATAGAGTCTTATAAACTTGCCATAGGAGGCGGTAGGTAATGCGCCTTTTCGATTCATTGGAGGTAGCGGGAAGCTCCTTAACGGCACACAGGCTTTGGATGGACCTGATATCTCAAAATCTGGCGAATGTAAACACCACGCGAACGCCGGAGGGTGGTCCTTACAGGCGCAAGGTCCCAATCTTTGCGGAACGCCTGGAGGGCTTAAAAAACGATCTCAAAGGTGTCAGGGTAGAAAGAATAGAAACCGACGATCTGCCCCCGCGCATGGTTTATCAACCGGAACATCCTGACGCAGATGCTCAGGGTTATGTGGCCTATCCAAATGTCAATGTCGTAAGGGAAATGACCGACATGATGGTGGCAACGAGGGCATACGAGGCGAACCTCATGGTCGTTGAATCGGCGAAGGAAATTTGGGGGAGTGCCATAGATGTATTGCGATCTTAGTATATTTTGCCTTTATAAAATCGTCACCTGTTAAGTTTTGGATGCTGCACAAGTTGTCTTGTGCAGCATGTTTTTATTGGTTATCGTGTTCATTTTTGTGCCGGATTTCATTCCCAAGGTTTGATGATGACAAAATACCCCAGCCCTTATTTAAAAAAAGTTATTTTTTGCTAAACTTCATAATATGCGATATGAGCCAATAAGTGTAAAATTCTAATAGGCTTGATTGAGGGGGAGGTATAAAGATTGTCCATTTCGCATATTGACTATATGAAGCTTAATCGTAATTATTTTAGTGATCATAGGAACAAAGTTCAAAGACAGAGCGAGGAATCTTTTGGTGAGTATCTGAAACAGGGCATATCAAAGGTAAACGACCTCCAGTTAAAAGCTGAGGGGCAAATTCGTCATCTTGTCACGGGTGACGTCGAAGACATATCTCAAGTCGTTACTGCCGTGAGCGAGGCAGAGGTGGCGTTGCGCCTATTTGTGGAAATAAGGGATAAGTTGGTCGATGCCTATCAGCAATTAGCCAGAATACCTGTTTAGGTGTAGTCAATAGTGGAAAGAATTGCCAAGCTTTGGAACGACATAAAGCAATTTTGGGCCGGTTTATCTAAGTGGCAGCGCCTGTCCATTATAGGGGTCGCTGCTGTTGGAATACTGACGATATTTATCCTTTTACTTGCTACCGGGAGACAAAAATACGAACCTCTTTTTTCTAATCTCAACATCGATGATCAGGCTGCTATAGTTAGTTACTTAAAGGATAAGGGTATCCCCTATAAAGTTGATCCGTCCTTTAATGCGATACTGGTTCCCGATAACGTAGTATATGAGACCAGGCTTTCCCTTGTTGGTGAGGGACTGCCAAGGGGTGGGATCGTAGGTTTTGAGCTTTTTGACAAGGCCAAGATGGGCATGACCGATTTCCAACAAAAGGTCAGCTACCTCAGGGCGCTGGAGGGCGAATTGACCAGAACTATTCAGGCCGTTCAAGGCGTTCAATCCTGCAAGGTCAATATAGTCATACCGGAACAAAAGTTATTTTTAGAGGAACAGTCTCCTGCAACTGCTTCTGTGCTTCTTGAACTAAAGCCAGGATTTGAAATGGGCCCTGAACAGGTTAAGGCTATTGTACACTTGGTGGCCCACAGCGTAGAGGGACTAAACCCCGACAACGTGGTGGTTGTCGATAGCAAGGGAAGGATATTATCCGATATGTTGGATGAGAGTTTCCTGGTTGCCGGGGCCGAAGGCAGGACGTTGACTTCCCTTCAAAGGGAAATGGAGCGCCAACAGGAAATCGAGATGGAACGGAAAGTTAGGCAGATGTTGGAACGAATATTTGGCCCCGGCAAAGCAGTGGTGAGAGTCAGGGTTGTCTTGAACTTCGACAAAAAAAGGATGGCTGTCAAGGAATACGTTCCGGGACCTACTGGGAAAGGAGTTCCAAGAAGCACGCAAAACCTTGAGGAATCTTACAGCGGTCCTGGCGTACCGCCGGGAGGCGCTCCGGGCACGACTACCAACATCCCCGGTTACGTTATTACGCCGCAAGCTGGAGGGCCCAGCACATACGAGCGCACGGAGGGAACGACTAATTATGAGATCAGCACGAGGGAGCAAGAGGTCGTCTCTACGCCCGGAACCGTGGAAAAGATCTCGGCTTCGGTGCTAATTGACGGGAATCTGGATCAAGGGGTGCTTGAAGAGCTTAGGCGAGCCGTTGCAGCTGCAGTGGGGATAAATGAAGCAAGAGGCGACGAACTTTACGTGATGTCGATGCCCTTTACGCCGATTGAAACGCCAAAGGTTCCGGGAGCAGTCAAACGATGGCCTTTGTATGTGTTGATAGGCATTGTTGCCTTATTGGCGATCGGGGGCGGATTTATGTTCTTGCAGAGGAGAAAAAGAAAGTTGCCTGCTCCTGCAGAAAAAACTGCCAAGCCCGAAGCAGAGGTTCCTTCTTTAGAGGAGTTGCTTAAACATCCGGAGCTTTTGAAGGAAAAGGGCGAATTGGCCATTTTAGAGCAACAGTTGAAGGAATACGCTTCGAAAAAGCCAGAAGAGATAGCAGCTATAATCAAAAATTGGTTGCTTGAAGATCAATACTAATTTTTAGCTAGGGGGCATGGAAGTGGAAAGGAGGGGCAAAGGCCTGAAGGGTCGAGAGAAAGCTGCAGTATTGCTGGTATCTTTGGGCCCGGAAGTTGCATCTAAGATATATAAAAATTTAGATGAAAGTACCATCGAAATGTTAACAATGGAAATAGCAGGGCTCCGCAAGATCCAAAGCAGCCAGAGGGAAGAGGTGCTCAAGGAAGCCCAAGAGTTGTTGTTGGCAAAGGAATATATGACTCAGGGAGGAGTCGATTATGCAAAAAAGCTCTTGGAAGCTTCATTGGGCCCCGAGAGAGCTCAGGAGATCCTGCGCCGCATAACGGCCAGCCTTCAGGTTAGGCCCTTCGATTTCATAAGGCAGACAGATCCTCAGCAAATATTGGCCTTTGTGCAAAATGAACATCCTCAGACCATTGCTCTCATAATCTCGTATATGGAACCTAAGCAGGCAGCACAGGTCATGGGGGGATTACCTCCCAATCTCCAGGTGGAGGTTGCAAAGAGGATAGCATCGATGGAGAGGGTTACCCCAGAGGTGCTCAGGGAAGTCGAGCGCGTCTTGGAAAGAAAGGTATCTACTGTATTGAGCCAAGACTTTACGATCGCAGGGGGGCTAGATGCATTAGTGGCCATCATAAATAATGCAGATAGGGCTACAGAACGCAACATCATGGAAAAACTGGAGGAAGAGGATCCCGAGCTGGCTGAAGAGGTTAAAAAGAGGCTTTTTGTCTTCGAGGATATATTGGGTTTGGACGATCGTTCCTTGCAGAGGGTCCTTCGCGATGTGGACATGAAAGATGTTTCCTTGGCCTTGAAGGGGGCATCTGAAGCGCTTAGAGAGAAGTTCTTCAAGAACATGTCCAAGAGGGCTGTAGAGATGTTGAAGGAGGACATGGAATACATGGGTCCCGTTCGAGTTAGAGATGTGGAAGAAGCTCAACAAAAAATCGTCAATGTCATTAGGGCACTGGAGGAAGCGGGAGAAATTGTGATCGCGCGAGGAGGGGAGGAGGAGCTGATTGTCTAAGGAGGGCAAGCTTTTAAGGACCGTGCGCCTTGTCCCGCATGCCGTAAAGATAGTTTCAAAAACGGAATCAGAGCACTCCTCTAAATTGAATAGGGATCAACAAAATGAAAAAGCTTTAGAACATACGACAGAAGACCCATACAGCCCTGGGAATTTAAAAGATGAATTGGATAGGCTCAAGAGGCAATACGATCAGCTTTGCGAGAAGTATGATCAGCTGCAAAGCGAGTATCAGGCGCTTAAGAGCTCCGTAGAGCTTGAAAAGAAACGTTTTTTTGAAAGGGCGCATAAAGAGGCAGAGGAAGTTAAAAAACAGGCTGAAAAAAAAGGTTACGATGAAGGCTTCAAAAAGGGGCTAACGGATGGGAAGACCGAGGCAGAACGTAAAGCTAGAGAAGAGATTGACAAGCAAGTTTCCGGATTAATTCGCATATTGGAAGATTGTCACAGTGCCATATCAGGCTCAATAGGTAGCTTGCTTAAGCAGAATATGACAAAATTGGTCAGGCTTTGGGAAAAAGTTTTAAAAAGGCTGCTTTACAGGGAAGTAAATCTCGATGAGCACGTCCTTGAGCGTTTACTGGAGCAGGTATTAAAGCGTTTGAGCGATAAGGAAAAGATCATAATATATTTACATCCTACGGAAGTGACATATTTGCAGGAAAAACTTGATCAATACGGAGACCTTCTTCGCGGAGCAAAGCATGTGGAGTTTGTAGCCGACGATCACGTAGACAGAGGTAGCTGTATGGTAGAAACGAACCTGGGGATATATGACGCCAGATGGCGTACTCAACTGGAGCGCATGTCCGAGGAGATAGATCGTCTTTTGGCGGAGGGGCAAAAGGAAAATGACATCTAAGGAAGGCAAGGACCTCTTGTCGGAGTTGGAATCAAGACTGGACCACGTCGATTTCATCCGTCTCAACGGACTTATAGCGAAGGCCATCGGTATCGTCATAGAGTCCAAGGGCCCTGATGTTCGCGTAGGTGATTTGTGTGAAATCAGATATCGCGACAAGTCCATGTCTCTTTCTGCCGAAGTCGTTGGCTTCAGTGAAAATAGGGTGTTGCTTATGCCCCTGGGGGAGTTAAACGACATAGGCCCCGGTTGCGATGTTGTTGCTGTTGGCCAAAAGCTTGGCGTAAGAGTGGGCCCGGGACTTTTGGGCAGAGTCCTAAACGGTCTTGGAGAACCTATCGATGACAAGGGACCTGTCATTGCTGGAGAAATTTACCCTTTATACGCGAAGCCTCCCCATCCGCTTTTAAGAAAGCCTGTTGCTACTCCTTTGCCCGTTGGGGTTAAGGCAATTGATGCCCTGCTAACCTTGGGGCGAGGACAGCGGGTGGGAATATTTTCCGGCTCGGGCGTTGGCAAGAGCACCCTCATGGGAATGATGGTAAGAAACACCGAAGCCGAGATAAGCGTGATAGGACTAATTGGCGAGCGAGGAAGGGAAGTCGGAGAGTTTCTTGAAAGAGATTTGGGAAGTTCGGGATTGAAACGTTCCGTGGTTGTGGTTGCGACATCCGATCAACCTCCATTAGTGAGGCTCAAAGCAGCTTTGACAGCAACTGCCATAGCTGAATACTTCAGGGACAAAGGAAAAGACGTCTTGCTTTTAATGGATTCCGTCACCAGAGTTGCCATGGCACAAAGGGACGTAGGCCTTGCCATTGGAGAGCCGCCTGCAACGCGCGGTTATACACCGTCTGTGTTTGCCTTTCTTCCTAAGTTGCTTGAACGAGCCGGAGCTGGAGAAAAGGGAAGCATAACCGGGGTTTATAACGTCTTAGTCGAAGGTGATGACATGAACGAACCTGTTGCCGATACAGTACGGGGCATCCTTGATGGGCACATAGTATTGTCGCGCAAATTGGCGTCGAAGGGTCATTATCCGGCCATAGATGTGCTTAGAAGCGTGAGCCGTGTAATGCCCAATATTACCTCGCAGGAACATCTTGAAGCAGCACGCAGAGTGAGAGAATTGCTTGCCATTTACGAGGATGCGGAAGACCTAGTTAACATCGGTGCTTACAAAGAAGGCAGTAATTCCAATATAGATTGGGCCTTAAGGTATTTGGACGATGTATTGGATTTTTTGCGCCAACCCGTGGAAGGTCGATTCAGTTTTGAGGAGACTGTCAAAGAACTTATATCTCTGGCGCCACGAGGCGATAGGAATGAATGACAAGATTGCCAGATTTAATAAACTTGAGGACTTGAAGAAAAAGGAAGTCGAATCCCTGGAATGGGCGTTGCGGACTCAAAAAAAGCTGCAGGAGGGCATAAAAAAGTACTTGTCCCGCCTAAAGGAAGAGAGAAATAAAGCGCTTGTCGAATTTGACATGATGAACAAAGATGTCTTTGACATCGACGAGCTCTGGGATGTTAGAAGAGAAATCGAACTGTTGGACGAAAAAGCGACATATGCATCCTGTGAACTAAAAAAATGCGAGGCAATGGTCGAAACTATAATGAAAGAGTTGCTAAATAAGCACAAGGAAGCCAAGGTCATGGAAAAAGCGGCAAATCGTTTAATCGACAGAGAAAAGGTTGAGGAACTCGCAAAAGAACAATCGGTAATCGACGATATCTCTCAGTCCCGTTACGGAAGGGATGATGTCTTATGAGGGTTTGTCCCGATTTTGACAGAATTAGAAATATCGATAACAGGATAGATGAAATTCGAAAAAAGCTGGGGGAATATCAAAAGCCTCAAAAGCCGTTCATAGAGGTATTGCGTGAGGCAGATCGCCTCGAGGCGTCGCGCAATGTATATGTAGATGAAAACAATATTAATGATGACCTTGAAGAGGCCATTGAGGAGATATCAGCCAAATGGAACCTGGATAGTTCCCTGGTTAAGGCTGTCGTCAGGGTAGAATCCGGCGGCAACCCAAAAGCTGTATCTTTCAAAGGCGCGCTGGGGTTGATGCAGCTAATGCCATCGACTGCAAAAGAGATGGGAGTTGAGGATCCCATGGATCCTTTTCAAAATTTAGAGGGAGGAACGAAGTATCTAGCATATTTGCTTAAGAAGTACCATAACGATATTGATCTGGCTTTGGCAGCATATAATGCCGGACCGTCCAGGGTTGATCTGTATGGGGGAGTGCCTCCCTTCGAAGAGACGACGAAGTTTGTCGGTAACGTCAAAGCTTTGTACGAAAGGTTTAAAAAAGGTGATGGTTAATGGAGACTTTGGACGATCGCGAGATCGATACGGAAGAACAAGAAAGTAAGTCAGTCAAAGAAAAGGGAAGGCCACGCAAGGATAAAGGCAAAAAAAGCAAAAAATTAGGGTGTGGCCTTTTATGTTTGTTCTTGTTGGCCGCCGTCATAGGAAGTTTTTTAGGCCTGCAGCTCTTAGGTATCGTTGATGTACGACCGATAATATATAAAGCAGGCGGCTATTTGCCCATAGTTGGACAAAAGTTTTTTTCTTCGGATCAGCTTGCTTTTTCCCCGGAGGAAAGAAGGCGACAGGAGCTTAAGGAATACGAGGAACAGATAAATAAAAAGTTCTTGGAGCTTCAGGCCAAAGAAGAAGAGCTTAATAAGAAGGAACAGGACATGGCAAAAAAGGAGGCAGATTTGGCTGCCGAGGCGGAAAAGCTAGCAAAAAATGTAACTGCCACGGACGGTACTGGCGGAGATGAAGGTGCAGACGTAAAAGGGGAGTCCTTTTCTACGTTGGTTTCGATATTGCAGGAGATGTCTGCAAGAAAGGCCGCAGAGGTTTTGAACGGTTTTTCCGAAGACTTGGCGGTGAAAGTCCTAAGGGCATTGCCTTCCGATGTTGCGGGGAATATCCTTGGTCGCATGGACGCGGCTAAGGCGGCAGCGCTGATGGAGCAGCTTTCGATCGGCAAAAAGTGAGTGATTGTGCCATGGATTTTAGTCTTTTGCAAATTAATCTGCCCGTTAGTCGCAACAAAGGTTGTGATGCTTGCATGACGAACAATAGCAATGGGCCTCAGTCGTCTGCATCTCAATTTATGCCGTTTTGCGAACTTTTGGCAATGTTGGCCAATGAAATTTTGCCCCAAACAGTTGCCAATGTAAGCGATAGCGGTAAAAGCAGTGAGCCTCTTGATCCTGCGAATGAAAATCAGCAGTCGTCATGCGATAAAAGTGCAAATTTCTTTCACGAGGCTGTTATGTCGAATCAACAGATTGCACTATTTGGGATATTGAATGATGTATCATGTCATTTAGATAGCATTACAAAGGATGGCGCAAGTTTTAATTCTGATGCTTTTAGATTATTTGACCCCGAGGGTGCAAAAAAAGTCATAGATGCAGCTAGCGATGAATTTAAAGAAGATGTACCGAAAGAAGCTGTAGATGATGTTGTCCCGAGAGGTGAACCTGTAGGCATCGAAAATGTCAACGGAAAACCTGTGTGGGCGTTCTTGAATAACGATCAAAGAGCAAATAAAGACATCTCGAATTATAGTTATAGTATAAGCGAAGATAACAAAAATATGGTAAAGCACGAGCCTGTCATTAATTTGCCTGGTACGGCAACGGAGATGGCGGGTCTGGGCGACAAGAACGATAAAGGTTTAAGGAACGACGAACCGCACGATATTGATGGCTTCAATAAACTGGCGGGTACAGGGCAAAAAGAAGCGCTACACACCGTTGAAGGCCCTTTGAAATATGCACTAAAAAAACAACCTGATGAAAATATCGGGAGCATCAAGGATAATAACAGCGGAAAAGTTGACCCCTTCCATCAAAACCATTTTGCGAGGGCTTTTCAGCTGAACGACGGTTTGGATATTTCTGAGAGTGCTAATAAGGGTAATACGGGTACAACTCCGGTACATTTGAATGATTACCCAGAAAACAACGGTATCCGGTTAAAGGAAGGACTCAACGCGGTCATTAACTTGATGCGCCGCGAAGGAGCTGATGTTGCCAGGATAACCGTCCATCCGCCTGAGTTAGGACATATAGATGTAGATTTGGATATAGCTCACGATGGGGGATTAAGAGCGGCTTTCAAGGTAGAGGGAAGCAATGTGGCAAACCTTCTGAGTGGTCAATTAGATTCGCTGAAGCAAACTTTGAATGCCAATGGTTTTCAGGTGTTGGGGCTTGATGTTTACGTTAAGGGGCAAGGAGAAGATCGCAACCAACATCGGGGAGAATCCAATCACAGGAAACAGAAGATTAAAACCCTTGAAGCGATAAACGGAAAAGATGTCCCTATTGAGATGGCTTTCGCCATTGATATTGAACGCGGATTGCTTCAGTGGATAGCGTAAAGGAGGTAGGGTTGTGGCTGTAAATGGTGTTTCTTGGACAAGTCAGACTTATACTGACAGCGTAAGCAGACAAGTGAAGAATAGCTTAGGAAAAGATGACTTTCTAAATCTTTTGATCACCCAGCTCACACATCAAGACCCGTTAGATCCTATCGACGATACGGAGTTCATCGCACAAATGGCACAGTTTTCTACGCTAGAACAGATAACTAACGTAGCAAGCAGTATGGATAATTTGCTTAAGATGGCAAGGCTTAGCGCCGAAAGTTACGTCGGCAAGGAAGTCATTTATTACGATGAGGACAAGGGAACATATCTTCAGTCTTTGGTTCGTTCAGCGATCTTCGATGATGACAAGGTCTATTTGGAACTTAATGACGGCAAATACATTCCGCTTGAAGGAGTAAAGGCCGTTACTACGCCCTCCAAGGATGGCGGGCAGTAAAGCAAGGGAAGGGCTGCCAAAATGCGAATAACTGGAGGGGATGTCTATGCTTAGATCTTTAAATTCAGGCGTAAGCGGAATCAGAAGCCATCAGACCATGCTCGATGTGATAGGCAACAATATTGCTAACGTAAATACTGCCGGATTTAAAAAATCTGTTGTCACGTTTCAAGACTTGCTTTACGAGACAAGCAGAGGTGCCACAGCTCCGCAGGGAAACATTGGCGGGATAAACCCCATGCAGATTGGGCTTGGCACTACGGTCGCAGCGGTTGAGACCATACATTCCGCAGGACCTTTGCAATATACGGGAAATCGCACTGATGTGGCCATACAGGGAGACGGTTATTTCGTCTTAAACAGCGGAAGCGGCAACGTTTACTCCAGGGCAGGCAACTTTGTCCTGGACGGAAACGGCAACATCGTCCAGTCTGGGACGGGATATACTGTGATGGGTTACCAGCTTACCGCAGATCCCAATAATCCGTCTCAGTACATCAGGGGTACCCAGCTAGTGCCGCTTAACATTCCCGTCGGCCAGAAGCTCAGCGCAAAGGCCACCGAGGTATTGGGGATGCAGTGCAACCTCGACAGCAGGGTTCCTACCTATCTGCCTATGGGGTTGACTAATCCCGACTTTACCACGACCGCCGAAATCGGGGGTGCGGTTTATAGCGTATCAATTTCAGAAGATACCACCGGTGCCAATCTTTTGACGGTAAAGATAGGCAATGAAACTTTTGAGTTAAAGCCAAGCGGTATAAACGCGACTACGGGATTGCCGGTATTTGTTGATCCATCCAATAAACTTGGGGGTACTTATACCCTACACTTCGACGACAGCACCGGCGAACTGCAGTTGCTTGATTCATCTAGCAATGTAGCGTGGAAGCAGCAGATATCCGGCATAATGGATTATACGACCGTCTCTTTTAAGGGAAATGACAATATAATTAGAACTTACTTAGCTGAGTTCACTGACAAAGGCGACGGAAACATGAAGATGACGCTTTGGGGAGAGGAAGCCAATCCCGGCAACTGGGCCTCCTTTTCGGTCGATGTCCCTGTCAATGCAGACGGTACCTTTGCGATACCAGCCGGAGGACTAGAGATTCCGGAGACCTCCGGAAGTCTCGAGTTTGCTGGCAACGTCGACGTCAAGCTCAATGCCACGGGCGACGGAAAGGGGATCGTTTTTCAGGTCAGCACCGACAGTGGCGCTACATATGAAGTTGCCTCAACGTTAAACCAGCGGACCTCGTCAATTCACACCACTAAGATAGATATCTACGACTCTTTGGGCAATCCCCATACTGTAGAGGTGGCTTTTGAAAAGATAGGAGCTAACGAATGGCGCTGGAGGGCGTGGCTTCCTTCGGAGTCAGGGATACCAATCTCAAACAATACCGGCGTGATCAAATTCGGTTCGGATGGTAAACTAACAGGTAGCGGGACGGCCACAGTTAATTTGGGCTTTTCCTCCATAGGGGCTGTGGACTCTCAGGTAAAGTTGGATTTTTCCGGAGAATCTTTGGGAAAGAGTTTGATAGATGGCGTTACCCAATTTGGTTCTGATTTTACCACCAAGGCATACTATCAAGACGGCTACGCGATGGGCGTATTGCAGGATTACTCGATAGGCTCAGACGGCAATATAATGGGCGTATACAGCAACGGCAGGACAAATGCCTTATATTCAATTGCCCTGGCCCTTTTTTCCAACCCGGCAGGTCTTGAGAAGACAGGGATGACTAATTTTATTCCCACTGCCAATTCAGGTTTGCCGCAGCTGGTTGTTCCTGGAAGCGGCGGTGCCGGCACGTTGGCGGGCGGCAATCTGGAGATGTCCAACGTGGATCTTGCAGATGAATTTACCAAGCTCATCATCGCTCAAAGAGGATTTCAGGCAAATGCCAGGGTAATTACCACAAGCGACCAAGTGTTGGAGGAACTGATCAACCTGAAGCGTTAGCATCTTGAGGCAGGATGTGATTGATTTTGATCGAGGTTACAAGGCTTAGAGGCAGTAAGTTTGTGATTAATGCCGATCTTATCGAGACCATTGAAGCAACTCCCGATACGGTGATCACACTTGTTAACGGTCATAGGTATGTTGTCGAAGAACCTGTCGATAAGGTCGTAGATCTGATAGTTTCTTATCACAAGAGAATATCAAGCGGCGATCGCATCACTAGAATGGACGAGGGGGCATAATTGTGGATCTTGCCAGCTTTATTGGGTTGGCCTTAGCCTGCATCATGGTGGTTGGGGGCATTGTTGCAGGCGGAGATGTTATGGCATTCATTAACTTACCATCCTTGTTGATAGTGGTAGGAGGGGCTCTGGGGGGGACTATATTATCCAATCCATGGAAGCGTGTTTTATCTTTAGGGCAAATATTGAAGAAAGCTTTCTTTTCCGAAAGCCCTGAGCTGATCTCCATTGTACAGACATTAGTTAGTTTTGCCGAAAAAGCAAGGCGTGAAGGGCTACTGTCACTGGAGGACGATGCAGAACAACTCGACGATCCCTTCATGAAGAAATCCATTCAACTTGTGGTGGATGGTACTGATCCTGAGTTGGTCAAGTCAATTCTTGATACCGAAATCGGCCTTCTTGAGGAAAGACACGCAGGCAATAAATTCATGTTTGACACATTGGCTGAATTGTCGCCGGCTTTCGGAATGCTTGGAACCCTCATCGGCTTGATACAGATGTTAGGTCATCTGGATGATCCTAACGCTTTAGGCCCAGGTATGGCGGTTGCCCTGATCACCACTTTTTACGGATCGTTATTGGCCAATGTCTTTGGAATACCTATAGCCCGCAAGTTGACGGTGAGGACCCAGGAGGAAGTTATGACTAGGGAAATGATTGTGGAAGGGATACTGGCCATACAGGCAGGAGAAAATCCGAGGCTGGTTGAAGAAAGATTAAAGGTCTTTCTGCCCCCTAGATCTCGTGATGAATTGGAGAAAAAAAGAGAAACCGAATAAAGCAGGTGTAACCTTAAATGGCCAGAAGAAAAAGGAAGGAAATCCCTGAATTAAAGGGTAATTGGCTCACCACATATGGAGATATGGTGACATTGTTGTTGACGTTTTTCGTTTTTTTGTATTCATTCTCCAGTATTGATGTACAAAAGTTCCAAAGGATGATTTATTCTTTTCAGAGTGCAATAGGAGTATTGTCCGGGGGGATTGTGGGAATTCCAAGTGATGAAATATCCGTTGGGGAACAGCCGGTTGCCCCTACCCAGAGTATGACTTCAAATGCCATGAAAGCGCAAAAGGTTCATGAAATGATTGTGAAAATGCTAGAGGCCGAAAAATCGACTGAGGGAGTTGCCGTTCGTGTAGAAGAAAGAGGGGTTGTGATTTCCATCATGGATGGTATACTGTTTCCAACGGGAAGCGTTGATCTTTATCCATCAGCTAAACGCCTAATATATAAGATAGGTCAAATTATAAAAGAGCTGCCTAACCAAATTTCCGTCGAGGGTCATACAGATAATGTACCATTACGAGGTGGACCCTACAAAGATAACCTGGGATTGTCCGCCATGAGGGCAGCAAGCGTAGGCTCCTATTTAGCCGAAGCGGGAATTGATTCGAGAAGAATTCGAACAGTTGGCTATGGGTCGTCACGACCTTTAGTTCCAAATGATACTGATGAGCATCGACGAATCAACAGAAGAGTCGATATCGTTATATTATCGGATATGAGTTATTGAAGAAGTTTAGTCTACTAGATCAGTGAGGTATAACGATAATGATAAAACGGTTTTTATTAATTATAATAATAGGTGTAATTTGCTTGGCGCTTGGTGTGGGTGGTGGTGTTTTTTTAGGGATAAAATTTTTTGGTAACCCGCAGCCATTGAACGATGTTCCAAGTAGTATCCCAAAGCCTGGTGCCATTCTTAATTTAGGGGACTTTACTGTAAATTTAGCAGACAAGGAACCTCATATAGTAAGGTTTAATTTGGCTTTGGAATTGGCAGATCCTTCTTTGGTCACTTCCTTTTCCGATGAAGGATGGTTGAGTAAGATGAAAAACGAGGTCATCTTGACGTGTAAGGACAGATATTATGATGATCTTCGTACTGCTGATGGTGTCATGGCATTGGCTCAAGATATAACTAAACGCTTAAATGCCATTTTACCTGCATTCAAGGGTAATCTGCCGGTTAAAAATGCTCTTTTTCAAGAGTTCATACTTCAATAATGAGCGGTGGTGACAAAAATGGGGCCCGAGGTTCTGTCCCAGAGCGAGATAGATGCCCTTTTAAAAGCCCTCACAAGCGGCACTCTTGACGTCTCGTCTTTAGCGGAGGAAGAAAAAGAAAGAGCAATCAAAGCTTATGATTTTAAACGCCCGGATAAATTCAATAAAGATCAACTAAGGGCTATTCAAATGATTCACGAGTTTTTTGCACGTCAGCTTACGACTGCTTTTTCTTCTTTTGTTAGAGCCATGGTCTCTGTGGAGGTAGCCTCAGTAGAGCAACTGTCATATGATGAATTTGTAAAATCACTAGTGCAACCCACAGTAATAGTGATCATGGAAATGTACCCGCTCAGTAGCAATGCTCTTCTGGAGATAAACCCTCGTCTTGTTTTTGCTATCATAGACAGGATGCTTGGAGGGCCGGGGAAAGCTGTCTACAAACCCCGAGAATTGACGGATATAGAACGCACTGTTACCGAACGAGTAGTCATGAGGATGTTGGAGTTGCTCGAGGAAAGCTGGTCCACGATTGTGGATATAAGGTTTAGAATACAAAACATGGAAAGCAACCCCTATTTTGCCCAAATCTGCCCGGCATCCGATATAGTAGTTGTCGTTACCTTGCAGGTAAAACTGGGAGAAGTTGACGGTTTTATAAACCTTTGCATCCCCTATTTTGCCATTGAACCAATAATAGATCGTTTAAGCTCGCAGCAGTGGTTTGTCTCCACCGGAGCTAAAGAGGACGAGGCTTCAAGGGAACATCTAATAAAAAGATTGCTCAAGGTTAAAGTGCCCCTCAGCGCGGAAATTGGACACGCCGATCTGACACTGAGAGATGTACTTAAACTTCAAGTCGGTGATGTTATTAAACTGGAAGAGCCTTACTTGCAACCCATTAAGGTAAAAGTGGGTAATCAAGTTAAGTTTTTAGCTCAAGTTGGAGTGCATAACAAAAGATATTCAGTCAAAATCCTTAGAGCATTCGCTTTGGAAGATGAGGAAACGGGATTGCAAACTGAGGGGGAATTTATGCATGGCTGATGAACTGTTGAGCCAAGAAGAAATAGAAGCTCTCCTTAAGGGGATAGGCGCAGGAGCCTCGACGACAAAGGAAATTGATGACCTGAAGGAAATTGCTCATATATATGTCCAAGCATTTTCTAATGTTTTGCAACTTCTTTCTGGGGAAGAGGTTGTGGTCAACGTAAAGGAAAGTGATTTTTACGATCAAAAAAGCTTTTCGGCTAAATTTCAATCCAGCAACGTGGTCTTTTATCTTATTGAATATGACACCATCGAAGGGTGGTTCCAGGCTTTCTTGATGGAAGAAAAAATGGCGTTACTACTTGCAGACATAATGATGGGTGGCGATGGGGCAGAGTTGCCCGCCGAGATTAACGACCTATATTTAAGTGCTGCCCAGGAGGGTATTAGCCAGATATCAGGGGCTGCCATATCTGAGATGGTAAACCTGTTTGGAGGCAGACGGATCGGTATTAAGAATGCGTCTTGTTCTATGAAGTCTGGTGAATGGGTGCCATTTGAGGCATTACCTGCCGATGAAAAGATTTGGGCATTTTCGATGGAAGCTGATATTAAAGGCGTTGGTAAACTTGAGATGTGGAGTTCAGTGCCACGAAAAGTTGCTCTCCTGCTGGTGGATGAGATCAAAAAAGGTGTGGCATCACAGCCTAAGCTAGAAGAAAATACAGAGTCAAAGCCACAACAGCAGAAAGGGGCGCCTGAGCCTATTGAAAGGGCAACGACAAGGCAAACAGCTAAAGCACCTGAGACATTAAAGCAGGATACAAAGCCTGTTGAGGTAAGACCTGCAGAATTTGTGCCTTTGGATATTGGAGCGATGCAACAGGATGTCGAGCCTCAGAATTTTGATTTGATAATGGACGTGCCAGTGCGAGTTACTGTAAGATTAGGTCAGGCTTTTAAGACCATTGGAGAAATACTAAACTTGTCGCCGGGTTCTGTGATAGAATTAGACAAAATGGCCGGCGATCCTGTGGATATCTTAGTAAACGGAAAGCTAATAGCACGGGGAGAGGTTGTCGTAATTGACGAGAACTTCGGCGTTCGCGTCACGGAAATAATAAATCGTACCGAGAGAGTTAAATCATTACGCTGAAACAAAGGGGGATCCTTTAGTGCCAAAGGTGCTTATTGTTGATGATGCAGCTTTCATGAGGATGATGTTAAAGGACATTTTGATGAAAAACGGGTATGAAATAGCTGGAGAGGTTTCCAATGGTGCAGAAGCTGTGGCCATGTATAAGGAAGTCAAACCTGATATAGTTACAATGGATATAACTATGCCCGAAATGGATGGGATAACGGCGGTTAAAGAAATCAAGAAGATAGATCCGAATGCCAAGATCGTCATGGTAAGTACCATGGGACAACAAGCATTGGTAATAGAGGCCATCAAAGCTGGGGCCTTGGATTTCATAGTAAAACCCTTCCAACCGGATCGGGTTTTGCAGGCACTGGAGAAGGCTTTATCTCAATAGTTTCTTCGAGGGGACGATTTGGTTGGCATCAAAATCCGTTAAGCGAGGTATTTTGCTGTGCCTCGCTTTCTTGTTATGTTTTAATGCTAAAGGATCTTTAGCCTATCAAGAGGGATATAAATTTTCTGCCACTGTATATGTTTTAAAGGTATCTGTAATTTTGTCTCTAATTGTCGTTGCGGCAATATTGTTTTATCGTTATGCTTCAAGAAGGGGATTGTTAAAAAAGTCCAATGAATTGCAATTGGTGGCTTTTTTGCCGCTTGGTGCCGATAAGGTATATTTGATTCGTTGCGGAGATGAAGTGATTGGCGTTTTTGCGGGCAAATCAGGCGTGGTGCTCTTGGGTAGATGGAGATCTGACGAGTGGAACGGCAGACATGCTTCGGATGCCTAGGTGAACTAAGGTGAAGATTAAATTTAGTTTTTTATTTTCTTTGGTAGCTTGTCTTCTGTTGCTTTTCTTGAGCAAATGCGCGTTTGCACAAGCGGAAAATATACCATTTCCGGCTCTGGATTTAAACGTCAGACCAAGCAGCTCTCCGGGCGATGTTGCCTTAACGCTTCAAATTATTGCTTTGATTACAATCTTGAGCCTGGCGCCAGCAATAGTTTTGATGGTCACCAGCTTTACGCGCATCTTGGTGGTTTTGGGTTTCGTGCGCCAATCCATCGGGCTTCAGCAGTTGCCTCCGAACCAGGTTTTGGTCACCCTGGCGTTATTTTTGACCTTTTTCACAATGTCTCCTGTTTGGCAACAGATATATAACAATTCCATCACTCCCTATATGGCAGGAAAGATAAACACTCCGGAAGCTTACAGCAGGGCCATTAAACCCTTAAGGGATTTCATGTTCTCCCAGGTTGGCGACGAGGAATTGTCGCTCATGGTCTCGTTGGCGGAGATGCCACAGCCGAAAAACCATGATGACGTACCTACAAGGGTATTGATACCGGCATTTATGATAGGGGAGCTAAAAAAAGCTTTTCAAATGGGCATACTAATTTTCATCCCCTTTATAGTTGTGGATATGATAGTTGCAAGCATATTGCTAAGTATGGGCATGATAATGCTTCCGCCAATGTTGGTATCGCTTCCATTTAAGGTGCTCCTTTTCGTCGTCGCTGATGGATGGGATTTGGTCATATACAGTGTTGTAAGCAGCTTTAAGTGAAGGTGAGAAAGTTGTCGGTAAACGATATATTTCAGCAAGCCATATGGATAATTTTGCTATCAAGTATGCCAGTTTTGCTCGTGGCCATGGTGATAGGGTTGTTGATAGGAATACTCCAGACGGCTACGTCCATTCAGGAACAGACCTTAGTGTTCATACCTAAGATTCTGGCGGTATTTTTGCTGCTTTTCTTGCTTGGTCCGTGGATGTTTGGCCACGTCAGCGAGTTTGCAAAATATTTGTTTGGAAATATAGCTAATTTAGTGCCATGAACCTTCAGGAACCCCTCGTACAATATTTGTTTGTTATTTTTCTTTGTTCGCTGAGATTTCTTGGAATGACCATTGCATCTCCGGCCTTTAGCCCGCCGTCCTATCCTGTTCCCTTGAAGTTTTTGCTGGTTTTATTGTTTTCTCTTATAGTAGCTCCAATGCTAACTGTCGCCAATCTTGATGCTTTATTTGAGGGTAATATAATATTGCTGATCTTGGCGGCCTTCAGGGAATTTTTTATAGGCTTAGGGATCGGATTTCTTGCTTCTCTACCGCTTTATGCTTTTCAGGTTGCCGGTGGGTTTTTGGGAATTCAAATGGGACTGGGAATGGTTAATATCTTGGATCCATTCTCCGAAGCTCAGGTTTCAATTTTGGGCCAACTTAAGTTTATGTTGGCATTGTGGTTTTATTTGAAATGGAATGGCCACCTTTTGCTGTTCCAGGGATTAGTACAAAGTTTTAAATTGCTTCCTTTAGGTGCATGGGAATGGTCTTGGGCCATAGATCCTGGATTTGGTAAATGGTTGGCTGAAGTCTTTTATCTGGCACTTAAGATATCCTTGCCCTTCGTCGGGGCCATGCTGCTGGCGGATATAGGGCTTGGCTTTGTCGCCAGGACCGTGCCGCAGATGAACGTCTTCGTTTTGGGCTTTTCGTTGAAGATATTACTTGGGATGTTAATTTTGATGTTCATGGTACCATTATTGGTAGATATACTCCGAGCCGAGATTGGGAAGGCTCTAGTTTTTGCCCTGGAGGGCGTATTGATTTGGCGATAAGCGGTTCCCTTGTTTTTCATTTACAGCTGTTTGCTGAAGAAAAGACCGAACCGGCAACCCCGAGGAAAAGAAGAAAGGCGCGCGAAGAGGGTCAAGCAGCTAAAAGTGTAGACCTGGTTGCATCGGCCAGTGTGCTAGTGGGGATAATTGTCCTTTTTTTCTTGGGCAGCTTTATCTTTCGTACATTAATAGAGTTTTTTATCTTTACATTGTCTCATCTTTCTGATGAAGTTAATTTGTCGGGGCAATGGATCCTGCGTGCCGGTGCTAAAAGCGCTATCATTTTTTTGAAGACCTGGTTGCCGATCGGGTGCCTGTCTGCTTTGGCCGTTCTTGGGGTAAGCTTTGCGCAGGTGGGCTTTTTTGTGACCTCTAAACCCTTAGTTCCAAAGTGGGACAGACTGAACCCGGCTTCCGGGTTAAAAAAGGTCTTATCTTTAAGGTCATTGGTGGAGTTGATAAAAGGCTTACTAAAGGCTGCAGCCCTGTCTTGGGTCCTTTACGTGGGGCTTAAGGGAAGCACGGAAAAGCTGCTTTTGATCATACAGATGCCCCTTTTAAATGGCCTGCAGGCTTTGCTCAAAATGGTGTTCGATCTTTCTCTGAAGTTAGCTTTATCTTTATTTGCCATAGCATTATTTGATTACGTATACCAAAGATGGGAGTTCGAGAAATCCATAAGGATGAGCAGACAAGAAATAAAAGAAGAGTTTAAGCAGCTGGAAGGCGATCCTCAATTGAAGAGCAAGATTCGTCAACGGCAGCGAGAATTGGCCAGGCGCAGGATGATGTCTGAGGTGAAGAAGGCCGATGTTGTCATAACCAACCCTACCAGAGTTGCCGTTGCACTTCAATATGACAGCAATCTTACGGATGCACCCGTTGTAATTGCTAAGGGGTTGGGCGTAATAGCCGGAAAAATTAGGGAAGAGGCAAAAAAGCATAACGTTCCCATAGTTGAAAGGCCACCGCTGGCTTGGGCACTTTTCAACAACGTCGACATAGGAGAGAAAATTCCCGAGGAGCTGTATAAGGCAGTTGCCGAGATTCTTGTATTCGTCTATAAATTAAAACAAAAAAGATCGTTAACTTACGGCGTCGGAGGCAGATATGAGTACAGTTAGGGAAAGCCCTTCGGAGAAAAAGGGAATATTACGCTTCGCAGATGTGACTATGGCGGTATTGGTCGTACTTATCGTCGGGATGATGATTATCCCGATGCCGACAAGGCTCTTGGATGTGCTTTTGTCGTTGAATATAACTTTTGCTGTCGTCACTTTACTTTCGACCTTTTATGTCAAAGATGCTCTGGAGATAGCAGCTTTCCCCACCATACTCTTGTTAGCCACGCTTTACAGGCTTGCTCTTAATGTCTCAACTACAAGACTGATCCTTTTAAATGGATATGCCGGTGAAGTAGTATTAGCCTTTGGAAATTTTGTAGTAGGAGGAAACTACGTAGTAGGGGCAGTCGTGTTTTTAATATTAGTTGTTATTCAATTTATCGTCATAACCAAAGGAGCCGAACGGGTAGCCGAAGTTGCGGCCAGGTTTACGCTCGATGGCATGCCGGGCAAGCAGATGGCCATCGACGCAGATTTAAACTCAGGGCTTATCGACGAGGCCGAAGCAAGACAAAGACGTGCTCGCATACAGCGAGAAGCCGATTTTTACGGTGCGATGGACGGTGCCTCTAAATTTGTAAAAGGCGATGCGATAGCAGGGCTTATCATCACAGTCATAAACATATTGGGTGGCCTTGCCATTGGAGTTTTACAAAGAGGCCTTCCTGCCTCGCAGGCCTTACAGACATATGCCCTTTTGACCGTTGGCGATGGGCTGGTTGCCCAAATACCTGCCCTTATTTTTTCAACGGCAACGGGTGTCATAGTGACGCGGGCCGCAGGGGAGGCAAGCCTCGGGATGGATTTGATAAATTCTTTGGTATCGAACCATAAGCCGCTGTTGATCAGTGCCGGGATGCTCTTTCTTTTGGCGATAGTGCCTGGACTTCCGTTTTTGCCCTTTGCCACTATGGGAGGATTGCTGGCCTTCTTAGGTTATCGCATGATCAAGGAAAAACGACGAATTGAAGAAAAGCCCAAAGAACAGGTATCGCAAGCAGCCAGGGCTCCGCAGGCAACTCCTGAGAGCGTATTGCCACTCATGACAGTTGAACCTATGGAGCTTGAAATAGGCTATGCCCTCATACCTTTGGTGGATCCCTCGCAGGGCGGAGACATGCTTGAGCGCATAAGCACCATAAGGCGGCAGATGGCGCTCGACTTGGGCCTAATAGTTCCTCCTATCAGGATAAGGGACAACATTCAATTAAAGCCTACCGAATATGTGATCAAGATAAGGGGAGTGGAGATAGCACGAGGAGAACTGATCCCTGATCACTATTTGGCCATTAATACATCCGGCACCGAAGAGACGCTTGTGGGTATCCCCACGACAGAGCCTACCTTTGGGCTTAAGGCTTTTTGGATATCCCCTGAAATTCGTGAAAAGGCCGAGGAACTGGGCTTTACCGTGGTTGATGCTCCGTCAGTCTTAGCCACACACTTGTCGGAAACCATTAAAAAATATGGCGCTGACCTGCTTTCAAGGCAAGATGTACAGAAGCTCATAGACACTGTCAAGGAAAATTATTCTGCTGTAGTTGAAGAGCTTATGTCCGTGATATCTTTAGGTGAAGTTCAAAAGGTCCTTCAAAATTTGTTACGCGAGTCCATACCCATACGCGATATGGTCACGATATTTGAAGCTTTAGCCGATAATGCTCGTATTTCAAGAAATGTAGATTTCCTGACGGAAAGGGTACGTGAAGCTCTTTCCAGGCACATAACGCACAGGTTTAAGGGAGATGACGGTCAGATTACGGTAATGACGCTTTCGCCTACCTGGGAGCAGAAAATTAGGGAGTCGTTAAAGGGAGACTTGCTGCAGGGCTGGCAGCTGCAAATGGATCCAAAGGCCATAAACTCTTTGGTATCGCAGATTTCCAAAGCAGCTGAGAGAATGGCCATGGAAGGTAAGCTTCCGGTACTGCTTGTACATCCGGATGTTAGGTTTATCGTGAGGAAGATTATCGAAAGCAAGCTGCCTGATGTACATGTTGTTTCGTATAACGAAATAGAACCGGGGACCAAGGTCCGATCTTTAGGGATGGTGGAATAGACATGCGGGTCGTCAAACAGATAATTTATGAGGTGGATGCGGAACATGAAGCCTTCGAGAAGGCCAGAAAAAAACTTGGACCTGAAGCCGTCGTGCTGTCTAGCGTTCCGGTCAAGCGTGGGGGATTTTTAGGGTTGTTCAAAAAACGAAAGTACATAGTGACTGCAGGCATCTTAGAGGACGATGAAGGACAAGAAAGGTTTGATCAAGGAAAGCGTGATCGGTTATTAGCCTTTCAAAAATTATTAGAAGGCACATCGACCAATTCCTTTGATGAATCTTCGAATCAAAAGTCGAATGACTTTTCAGATGTCCTGGAATTGTCGAATGAGGCCGTTGCTTTATCGCATAAGCCAATCGAAGCAAGGGAAGGATACTATCAAAAACTATCCCCTGAGCCCTTGGCTCAAATTGGGAAGGATAAGATTTGCGAGGCATTGTTGCAATGTGGTTTCGACCCCCTTATCACCATGGAAATAGCTAAAGAGTACGCAAATATCAGGGGGGATAGATCTTTAGATGAATTTTTGGCTGACCACATTTCTGTTACGGGCAAGGATTTCATTTCCGCTTTAGGCGGCAAAAAGGCCATGTTTATAGGCCCCACAGGGGTAGGAAAAACCACTACCATTGCCAAACTTGCAGCTGTTTTTGCGCTTTGGCATCAGAAAAAGGTATTGCTTCTTGGAGCCGATACCTATCGCATAGCGGCAGTGGAGCAGTTGCGCACCTATGCAAGCATACTGGAGGTGCCCATGGAAGTCGTTTCAAATGCCAGCGATGTAGAAAAGGCTTTAAGCAGCCATGATGCCGAGATCGTGTTGGCCGATCTGCCCGGCGGAAGTCAGAACGATATTCTCCGATTAGAGGAATATCGTAAGGTTTACGATGCCCTGCATCCAGATTGTGTGCATCTTTTAATAGCGGCCAATCTTTCTTATCCCACTATGGCGGATGTCATGGAAAAACTTAATGTAGTTCATTATAATGCTATCATATTCACGAAATTGGACGAGACGACTTCTCTTGGAAGTTTATTTAGGTTAATCAAGTCCTACAACGTGCCTTTATCATACATAACTACGGGGCAAGACGTACCCAGAGATGTGGAAGTGGCTGTGCCCATTCGACTTGCAAGGCTTGCCCTGGGTCTGGAGACGTTAAAACAAACAGGGGTTTAAAGCAATGAAGAAGAAAGATCAAGCTTTCGAATTAAGAAATTTAAAGAAGAAGGTTGCTGGCGGCATAAAGACCTATACGGTGGCAAGCGGCAAAGGCGGAGTCGGCAAGACAAGCCTGTCGGTTAACCTGGCCTTGGTATTAGGGGGCATGGGAATTAAAACGATAGTGCTTGATGGTGATCTTGGCCTTGCAAACGTAGACGTCATGTTTGGATTATACCCAAAATATCATCTAGGTCATGTCATAAGCGGGGAAAAACGACTATCTGATATTTTGGTTTCGGTACAGGAAAACGTGTATATCTTGCCTGGTGGGACAGGGTTGCAGGAAATGGCTGACTTAAGCATGGCAAAACAGGTTAAATTGATAGAGGAGTTCTCATCGTTGGAAGAATATGGTAATATTTTACTGATCGATACAGGTGCTGGGATACATCGTTCTGTAGTAGTATTTGCAGTAGCCTCTGATTCGGTGATTTTTGTAACATCACCAGACCCAACAGCTATCAGAGATTGTTATGGATTGCTCAAAGCCATATCAATGAGTACGACAACTCCCTTAGAAGCTCATCTTATTGTCAATATGGTAAAATCAGATAAAGAAGCTTTTGATATTGCCTCTAGGCTTCAACTAACTGCAAAAGATTTTTTAAACATGCACCTAGATATGGCAGGCTATATTTTAAAAGATTCTCGTGTAGAAGAGGCAATAAAGATAGGCATTCCTTTTGTCATCGCCGACCCCAATTGTGAAGCTGCAAGATGTGTCATTAAGATTGCTAAAAAGATATTTAGTCTTGAAGATAGAGAGGAAAATGAGGAAATACCCGCAGGACGTGGAATTAAGACGTTCTGCATGCGGCTTTTAAGGCAACTTCAGCTGAGGTGAGTGTCATTGGATATGTCGCTATTTATCATGCTTGAAGAAAGCATTAGTTCTAGGGTTGTAATTAACGTGACATCGGGTTTGTACAAGGGCAGCTATCCCTCAAGGATCGAGGATGTCAAAGATGATCTGGTAGCTGTCTCTCATCCCCTTTTTAAAAATGCACTTGTACCTTTATATAAGGATACCCTACTAGAGTTAGTGATGTACGATAAACAGCCTCCGACCATGATTCCCATGAAGGTCCTGCGCAGAGGCACGAGCGGTAACGTTTCATTATTATGGCTCGTTCCTGCAGGGAGTCCCGTTAAGATCCAAAGACGAAGGTATGCTAGGGTCTTATGTAATGTAGATCTTTTATTTTTTCCCCTTTCGTTAGAAGAAGTATTTCCCATGGTTGGTCGGTGGGAAAGAGCTACCTGTGTCGATATAAGTTTGGGTGGCATGAGGATGAGAATGAAAACCAAAGAGATGGCGCTGGATGTAGGTCATAGAACTTATTTAAGATTAAACTTGGTCAGTGAAAATATCTTTTTAATATCGGACATCGTTCGCCTTATGGATGGAGGAGAGTTCTTGGAGATGGGATTGCAATTTGAAGGTTATCCCAGTTTCGTGGAAAAAAGGCTCATCAGATTCATAAGGAGCAAGGAGCTTAGGGATGTAGGTGACAGACTTGATTAGACAGATAAAAGTACTGGTCGTAGATGATTCGGCTTTCATGCGCAAGGTCATCTCTGATTTGTTAGAGGAAGACCCCCGCATTAAAGTGATAGATAGAGCTAGAAACGGGAAAGAAGCAGTGGAAAAAGTTGTTAAATTACAACCTGATGTGGTTACGCTCGATGTTGAAATGCCGGAGATGGATGGCCTTGCTGCCTTGAAGGAAATAATGCGCCTTAAACCCACACCTGTTATCATGGTAAGCAGCATTACGCGAAAAGGGGCGGAGATAACCATAAAAGCTCTAACCCTGGGTGCAGTTGATTTCGTGACCAAACCTTCAGGTACCATATCTTTGGATATGCAAGTTGTGGCTCAGGAGCTCAGGGAAAAGGTCATTGCAGCTGCCTCTGTCGCCGTGGATAAGCTGGCAGGGATCGTCTCCTTGCCGATAGCAGAAGTTAGAAAGTTACCGCTTGTAAGAAAAGGTCAGGTCGAATTAGTGGCTATAGCAGCATCTACGGGAGGCCCCCGAGCCATACAGAGCATATTGGAGAAAATTGAAACTACATCCATGGTACCGATAGTTATAGTGCAGCATATGCCTAAAGGTTTCACTAAGAGCTTTGCCGAGAGATTAAATGAAGTATCTAAGCTTGACGTCGTAGAGGGATATGATAATTTGCCATTGAAACCAAATTTGGCTGTAGTTGCACCTGGAGGCAGTCATCTTATAGTAGAATACAACAAGATGGGACAATTGGTGTGTCGTTTATCGGACATGCCTCCGCTTCATTCCGTTAAACCGGCAGCGGATTTGTTGTTTTTGAGCGTAGCCGATACCGTCGGCGGAGCATCTTTGGGCGTAATACTAACAGGTATGGGTCGCGACGGAGCCGAAGGTGCAAAGGCGATTCGACAAAAGGGAGGTTACGTGATAGCGGAATCAAGCGAGACTTGTGTGATATATGGGATGCCCAAGGCGGCGGTAGAATCTGGTAGTGTGGATGAGGTTCTTCCCCTTTATGAGATACCAAAGCGTTTGGAAGAATTAGCTGTGATCAAGTAAAATGAAGCGGCAAAAGAACGGAGCTGATGGCGATGGATATGAGCGAGTATTTGGCTGCTTTTTTGGATGAATCCAGTGAGCATTTGGGGGAGTTAAATGATCTGATCTTGCTGCTTGAGAAGGATCCTCATTCTCGGGATACGATTAACGAAATATTTCGTATAGCGCATACCCTTAAAGGCATGGCTGCAGCAATGGGCTACGACGGTATATCGACTTTGACTCATGCATTGGAGGATATGCTGGATCTTGTGCGAAATGAACAATATGAATTGAGGACTGAAGATATCGATCTCATGTTTAAATGTCTGGACTTACTTTCTGCTACGGTTGAAAAGATCAAAGAAAGTGGCAAAGAAGGGGAATTGGGCGATAGGTTGCGCGATATCGCAAATAGTATAAAGGTCACCTTTAATCGAGATAGTAAGGCTGTTACCGAAAAGACTGAACTTAATGCTGTTGATAGTTTAAGCTCTCTGGAGTTGGGATGGTTTGCAAAGGCCAGGCAACAGGGGATGGATGTTTACAAAATTTTTATTAACATTGTGAAGGATTGTGCACTTAAATCCGCCAGAGCATATTTGGTGATAACGAGACTTGAAGAGATCGGCGAGATAGTCAAGACTGTGCCTTCAGTAGAAGATCTCGAGAAGGAGAACTTCGGTGACAGCTTTTTGGTTTATGTTGCTACTAAAGAACCAAAAGAAGAAATTGAAAAGACCATATCATCTATTACTGATATTGAAGCCTTTACTGTTGAATTAATCGAATCCGAGCCAGAGGAGCTAGATGCAGGAGATATCTCCAATGATGCGCATGAAGGCAGCCGTTATCAAGTCGAGACGAAAAGCCAAGAAAATGCTTTAAACGGAGCGTTGAGTTCTATAAAGAAACAGCAGAGCACTACCGTTCGAGTTGATATAGGCAGACTAGATAAACTGATGAATTTGGTTGGCGAGTTGGTTATAGGGAGGGCTCGAATCGAACGGCTGGCAGCAGAGGCGGGCTTAAGTGAATTTGAGGAACCGTTATTGCAGTTGGGCAGGATCTCGACGGAAATCCAAGAGATAGTCACGAAATTAAGAATGGTGCCGGTAGCTTACGTCTTCGACAGATTTCCCAGGATGGTGCGGGACTTGTGCAAGAACTTGGGGAAGGAAGCCGAGCTTTTCATAGAAGGAAGCGAAACGGAGCTTGATAGGACGTTAATAGATGAAATCGGGGACCCTATGATCCACCTTTTGCGAAATGCCATCGATCATGGAATCGAACCGCCACAGGAAAGAATGGCCAAGGGTAAGCCTCGCAAGGGTTCAATTACGATATCGGCTTACCAGGAGGGCAACAGCGTCGTAATAGAGGTAATGGATGATGGCAAGGGAATCGATCCGAAAGTTGTCAAGAAAAAGGCCGTCGAAAAGGGGATAATCACTAAAGAAGAAGCTGATCTAATGCCAGATGAAGATGCCCTAGCGCTTGTGTGTCTTCCCGGTTTCAGCACCTCCGATAAGGTGACGGATTTATCCGGTCGCGGAGTTGGCATGGACGTGGTAAAGAGTAAGGTCGAATCCCTTGGCGGGCAGTTTTACATAACATCAAAGGTGAACGAAGGTACCAGGGTTACCCTGAAATTGCCGTTGACGTTAGCCATAGTCCTTGCTCTTTTGATACGCATTGGTGAAGAGACTTATGCAATATCCCTGGAAAACGTCGAGGAGACGCTTTTAGTTGACAAAAAAGACATTAAACGCGTACATGGATCCCTGGTTACCACTGTGAGGGGAGAGATTTTATCACTTCATGATCTAAAGTCGTTATTAAACTATCCTGAAGCTGCGCAGGAAAGAGAGGAGTTCCCAGTCGTTGTGGTGCGTGCGGGCGCCAGCGGTAAACGTCGTGGTCTCATAGTCGATGAGCTAATAGGTCAGCAGGATATAGTCATAAAACCATTGGGAAAACTTTTGTCCAAGGCTCGGGGCATGGCGGGAGCTACTATATTGGGGGATGGCAAAGTTGCTTTGATATTGGATGTTGCTGGAGTTGGCAATTGGTGATCGAAAGATGGAATATGACGAGCTTGGGAAGCTAAGTCCTTTTCATCTTGATGTCATCAGGGAGACCGTAAATATAGGTGCGGGCAATGCTGCAACGGCATTATCTCAACTATTGGGATCGGCTGTAACAATGGACGTTCCTAAGGCAGAATTGGTGTCTGTATATGAACTGACTGACAGATATGCCTCGCCGACGGTTTTGGTTTGTGCTGTTTATTTAAGGTTCGAAGGAGAAATTTCGGGAAATATGTTATGGATAATGAGCGAGGACACGGCCCAAGAGTTGGTCAGGATATTGGTCAAAAAGGACCTTGGCGATCTACCGCAGGAACAAATTGATCAAATTGCTGATAGCTTGTTAGTAGAGGTAGGAAATATCGTATTAAGTTCCTTTTTGAATGCCATAAGCACCATGACAAACTCTACTTTGCCGGTCACAGTCCCGGCCATTGCCCATGACATGCTTGGAGCCATACTCGATCTATTGGCTGCTTATTATGGCATGATGGGAGAGGTAGCTATCGTATCCGAGACAAAGCTTTGTGTTGCAGAAAGCAAGAACTCCCTTGGCGGTCATGTCATGCTTTTGCCAGATCCTCAGTCTCTATCTACGTTGCTTTCTAAGCTGGGGGTGCTTTAGCATCATGGCGCCGATCTATCATGTGGGCATGGGAGACATTGTAGTGGCAAAACATCCTGTGGTACTGACTTCCCTTGGCTTGGGTTCGTGTATAGGTTTAGTAATTTATGACGACGTAGCTAAGGTTGCGGGGATGAGCCATATCATGTTGCCCAATAATCACGAAGGCCAAGATGTTAAAAAGCTTGGCAAATATGCCGATACGGCTGTCCCCAAATTGGTTGAAGATCTGATCGCTTTAGGTGCTTTAAAATCCAGGCTTAAGGCCAAAATGGCCGGTGGGGCTCAGATGTTCTCGATCCCGGGAAAGAACTCTGCCTCCTTTTTGGCTATTGGGGAGCGCAATATCGAGACCACCAAAAAGATGCTAGAAATCCATGGCATTCCCCTAGTGGCCAGCGATGTGGGCGGCAACAAGGGGCGTAGTGTTGAGTTTTATACTGAAAATTGGATAATGATAGTGAAGGTAATAGGCTCTGAAATAAAGAAGCTGTAAAAAATTATTCTGAGGACGAATCGAAGGGAGTTTGATCCAAGTGGAGGAGGCAGGAAAGAAGGATAAGCTTGAATCGTGCGAATCGAATGAAAGTGTAATCGATGACAGCTTGGTTCTGCTCCTTTCCGATCAAACTGGCATCCCACCCGAGGACATCAAATCCATATTTGAGCATAGCAAAGGTGATTTGCATAAGTTAGTGGACGTCATAAAAGATGTGGCGCCATGTTATATAGCAGTCAAAGGCAAGTTTCAACCAAGAAAAAAAGATGATTTAAGGGGTGCTTTTTGCTTGGTTGCCCAAGGAGTTACAGGTGAGATTTTAGCCTTAAAAAGCTGGATAGGCTCTCAGAATTTGCCGGAGAGCTTTGATATAAAGGCGGCATGGGAATCTGTTTTTTCCTACATAGATAAACTCGAAGTAGTTAGGGGTGACAAAAACTATAGGCGCCTTGAAGATTTATTATATAATTTTTTCAACAATACAACTATAAACAAGCTCTTTTCAAAAAAACTTGATTTAAATGAAGTACAAAAATCATTGTCTCAAGTAATTATGAGCGTATTTAAGTTTGATTTAATGACTGAGATTAATGTTGAAAAGTTTAATGAAATTAGGTTTAAATTATCACCTCTTGCAAAAAAAGACGTGGAAGAAATGCAACCTAAGGGAGATGAAGAAAAGGGTCAAGAGCAGATCGTGCAAGCTATAACTTTAAATTGTATTCCAATGTTAGATGCTATTAATGGCAAAGCTGTTGCAGATTTGAGGGAAAATGACACAGTTGAGGTATCGATTAGCTCGTCTAGTCCAGTTGGGAAATTTATAAATGAGTTGTTTTTAGCTAACAAATTAATACCAGCATTTAAAGTAAAATCTATCCAAACATTACCCAGTGGTGACTATCTAGTGCACCTTTTCATATCTGATGGTGTTGATGGTGTATTTAAAAGTTCGGGAGAGCTAAAAGTTAAAGTGAGTAATGAGAATATACAGCAAAAGAAACCGTTATACCCGCTGTTTTTGGTACTTATAGTTATAATTGTTATTTTTTTGTTTTTTATGTTTAGGAGGTAGAAATATTGACTAAAAGGCCTACGAGGGAAGCCGTGGAGAAGATTTGGCAACAATACATTTCTACCAGATCAGATGATTTAAAGGAAGAAATTGTTCGCATTCACCTTCCATTGGTTCGCTATGTCGCTAGCAGGATGTCAGTTGTGATACCAACAGGCCTTAGTCAGGATGATCTTTTAAGTTTTGGTGTAATGGGTTTACTGGATGCCATTGATAGATTCGATCCCTCTCGTGGAGTATCATTTAATACCTTTGCATTTCCTCGAATAAGGGGAGCAATACTTGACGAGCTTAGGCGGTATGATTGGTTTTCAAGGAGCGCTCGAGATAAAATTCAGCGCCTGGAAAAGGCCATTGAGCTATTAGCGGAACAGGGAAACAAGATCGATGATGAAGAATTAATGAAAAAGCTTGGGATGGACGAAAAAGAATTGAAAGAGCTTTACGAGCTCATGAGTCGCAGTTTCGTGATTTCCCTCGATGAGGTAATCTCCCTAGAAGAAGGGGAAGTTGAAAGAGGTGCACTGATACCTGATGCTTCACCCGGTCCGGAGGAAGTGGCAGAAAGCAACGATGAACATGAAAGGTTAAAAAGTGTCCTGGAAAAGTTGCCGCCGAAAGAAAAACTGGTATTGTCGCTTTATTACTATGAAGGCCTTACGTTTAAAGAGATAGGGGAAGTTCTTGGCGTCACTGAGTCAAGGGTATCTCAGATTCACGGCAAAGCTCTAACTGCATTAAAGGCAATGCTCAAGTCAGAGGATAAGACCATTATATGAGTGCGTGAGGTGAAAAACGGTGGGCTACCGATCCTTTTCGGTCTATGTGCGTGAAGATGGCGTATATATAGAGGTTCAACCTGGTGTTGCAGTAAGCAAAATCGAAATAATAGGTTACCTTAAACGTCAAGGCATTGACGTTGAGGAAAATCTTATTGAAGAGATCATAGACCAACGAAGAGGAGAAATTATCAAGGTTTCAGATCAAGTGCCGCCCAGTGCTAAGGAGGCAACTATTGAAGTCGAAATTTCCGAAGACGGCCTCACTGCTTCAATGCATATAATCCCCCCCCTGGACGAGAGTAATTGGCCATCTCCTCAAGACTTGGAGGCAGAGCTAAAGAAGAGAGGTATCGTGTTTGGGATCAAGGAAGATATCCTAGAGAAGATTTGCGCAGAAAAGATTGGGCATCAATGGATAGTCGTTGCAGAGGGAATAAAGCCGGTAAATGGAGAAGATGCCGTAATAAATCTTAAGGTCGACGTAGAAAGGCTGAAACCAAAAGTTGAAGATCCAAATGTTGCCAGAGTGGATTTGAGGGAGCTTGGTGCAGTCATCAACGTTTTGAAGGGTCAAGTGTTGGCCGAAAAGACACCTCCAAAGGAAGGACGAGACGGCATAAATATCTTTGGCAAGCCTATCAAGGCGAGGCAGGCAAAGGATAAAAGCTTGCCAAAGGGCAATAATACAGAAATATCGGAAGACGGCCTAAAACTGATAGCTACAATTGATGGCAATTTGGTACTTAGGGACGGCAAACTCCACGTGATGCCAGTATATGAAGTCGATGGCGATGTGGATTACGGAGTTGGCAACATAAATTTTATAGGAAGTGTTGTGATTAAAGGGTCGATACGCGATGGATTTAGCGTAGTGGCTGGCTCCGATATACAAGTTGGTGGCGTAGTTGAAGCTGCGACGTTGCGGGCAGGGGGCAAAGTGCTAATTCGAGGCGGAATAAGAGGGATGGGTAAGGCCAACATTGAAGCGGAATCCGATATAATGGCCTTATTTATAGATCAAGCCTATGTTAAAAGCAACAGTAATGTAATAGTAGAAAGATCAATCATGCACAGTACCGTCATGGCCACGGAGAAGATAACGGTCATGGGGGGAAGAAAGGGAGTTATCGTGGGAGGCAGCTCTTCTGCAGGTTTTGAGATATCCTGCGTTACGCTTGGAAACGAAATTGGAACCAGGACGGAGGTGCAAGTAGGTATCACTCCGTCGCTACAACAAGAACTAAAGTCGGTCTTGGAGAAGTTGGAGGATTTTAGAGAGAAACTTAATAGTGTCGAAAATAACCTCAATTACATAAAAAAACTTGAAGCTCAAGGCAAAATAGATCAGTCTAAAAAGGCATTAATGTTGCAATTATCAAAGATGAAGCTACAATTACAGTATAACATAGAGTTTTACGATGCACAGAGACAGAAACTTGAAGAAGAGGTTGCCAAGATAAACGAAGCATGCAGGGTCAAGGTGAAGGGTGTATGCTATCCAGGTGTCATCATAAATATGCGTGGCGTTATTTATATGGTCAAAGAGAAGATGGAGTATGTGACATTTTATTATGATAAGGGAGAGATTAAGTTCTCTCCTTACTTTTAATCTGGTGAGGCATCATGTTGCGTCCGATTCAGTGGCAGATAACGATGTTGAAAGCAGGACAGGAAGATCAACTATCGAAGGATGCAGCTTCCTCAGCGTCTCAGTTTGCCATGAGAAAAGAGGCAATTGAGATGGCAGAGCGCGAGCGATCTCAAGTAAAACGCAAAGAAAATTCATCGGGCACAAACAAATTAGTTGCTAATGACCGCAATGCTTCCGGAAACAGTAAAGATGCTGGCAAAAAGAAGCGCAAAAGTCAGTCAACTAAAGTCAATTCCGACACGAATACCAAAGAAATCCACAAAGGACTGGATATTTATGCCTAAGTCTTATGGACAATCATTTAAGAAGGATTTTTTCATCGGATATTTATACGTTTCGTCCCAAAGCGATAAGGATATGTACATAGGAGCAGCTATGATAACAGATCTCAGGGGCATTCCCGTTGAGTTTAAATACATAGAGCCCATAAGGCCCAGTAAATTGGAGAAGATATTGTACGGAAATGCCATAGAAGCTTATCTTAAAGAGGAATTAATCCTGCAAAATTTGCTTAAATCAATAGAAAAGAAGCCTGAAGTTTTGATTTGCCAGGACGTGTCTCTGATCGCGCCGGCCCGTTCTTTACTTAAGACCAACGTGATCTCCATAGAGCGATATGCAGGTTCGCCTTTAGAAAGCAAAGGTGTATTTGAGCGATTGCCTGATGGTGAAAGTTTGCTTTTGCAGGTAGAGGAGGTAGGCCCTCCGATAAGGGTGCACTTTGGATCTACACCTCAGGATGTGGAAGTTGAGGCTGTCTTGCATGCCCTGGAGGAAGCAGCAAGTTTCATGGACTTGTTCGAACCGTTTCAGCGAATAATAAAGGCGCTAGATGTAGTCATAGAGGAAAGCTAATGGACGAAAGTCTGTCGGATCACATAAAACGACTTTTGTTCGGGCGGATTAAGGTTCGTTCGCTTTCGCTAGTACGTCCGTATGCAGAAGTGAAGAGTGCTAGTTGCGATGTAGCGGTTAAACGGCTGAACGTCAATATCAACGCGAGCACCAAAAGCTGGTCTTTCCCAGGCGATGTTGCGTTAAAGGTGCATAATATTAGTTTTTGTACCAATGATATTAAGGTAATTAGGGGCGTGTTGAAGTGGGCTGACGTAAATGTGAAGGAAGTAAAACTGCATAAGCCCGTTTCAGTTCGTTCAAAGGTTAATCTTTGCAGGGCCCTACCTCAAACCAGGACAAACAAGGCTATTTATGCGCGAAGGGAGCAATTTTGCGAGAAAGGGGCTATTCCCATTGCCATATTTTGCCCTATAATAAAGGGCAAAGTTGTAAAATTGGTCTTAAACAAGAACGATGGCGTACTACTTGTGTGGTACTCGAGCGATCGTGGAAGCGATGCTCCTTATTACTTAGCCTTGTGTCGCAAACTTTATGGACAAAGTTCAGGGGAGGATGTATTTTGGCTTTGGGTTCCCATGAAGCTCGAATGAGGTGGAGGTGGTTAGGACTGCATCGAAACATGGTGTAGTTTATATTTTCGTATCAATCGTTGCGGAAAGTTACTAAAAAAATCGAAAAATGATAAATGGAGGTATAAAGTATCTGATGAGCAACGGGCAAGAGACGACCACCTGGGTAAAGGTCAATGAAGTGGTTAAATGTGTGGTGGAGAAGATAACCCCTTACGGAGCTTTCGTAAAGCTGGAGAATGGCCAAAGGGGAATGATTCACATATCCGAATTAGCCCAGGGGTATGTAAAAAAGGTCGAAGACGTCTTAAGCTTAGGGCAGGAAATTGAAGCTAAGGTGATAAAGATCGACGAAAAGGGTCGCATCGATCTTTCGCTTAAAGCACTTCATCCATCCGCTGGCGGTGAGGTTGAGGTCAGATCTTCCCATCAGCAATATGGTGAAGATGACTTTGAGAAGAAGCTCATGAAGTTCATGAAGCTAAGCGATGAAAAGATCTCCGACCTGTATCAAAAGTTGGGCGATAACAAAAAAGGTGGCAAGCGTAAGGCTGGCAACAAAAAATAATATTGTATTGTGCAGATTTTTACATACAAAGGGGACAGTAATGTCCCCTTTGTATGTTTGGTCCCCCAAATCGCGGGATAACGATGTTCTTATGTATCAGATGAGGAGGAGATCTTTTGAACCTGCGATTGCATTGGGTGTCGCAAAATACTGCAAGTGGGGAATGCCCCAGGTTCTGTTATGTTCACCCTTTTTTCGAGGTAAACCCTTTCCTACGACCTTTTGGCTGTCATGTCCCTATTTGGTGATGCTTTGCAGCCAAATGGAAGCTTCGGGAGGTATAAAGCAGCTTGAAGAATTTCTAAAAAACTGTGTAGGTAGCAAACTTTGGCTTGATTTTAACGTAAAACACGCTTTGCTGAGGCTTTCTTTGCTATCTGACGGAGAAATGAAATATTTGCGAAGAGCCAGGAAATACGTGTTAGACAGACTGAGCCGGTCAGGTATTGGCGGAATAGCCCGTCGTAGCGAATTTAATGTCAAATGTCTGCACCTTCAGGTGGCCTCGTGGCTGGCGCTGAGCAAACACCCTGCAGAAGCTTGGCTTGAGGAACGCTTGGCTATACTTGAATGCGAGGAACCTGACAAATTTTGTTTAAATTTACATTGAACGCGAGGGGATAACGTTGTCATCTCGCTTTGGCACTGTCGATATAGGGTCAAATTCTTTGAGGTTTTTGGCAGTTGAGCACGCGAATAAGTTTTTGCATTACCTTGATTCGGGTATTTGGACGATACGCCTGGCCCGTGGTTTGAGGGACGGCAAATATGTGATACAAAAAGATGCCTTAAATGTAGCGCTGCAGACTATAAAAGAAGCATGGGAAAGGCTTGATGCCCTCCATGTCCCTTTGAATAACAGAGTTATCTTTGCCACGGAATCGTTGAGATCGTCATCAAATGCACACGAATTAGCAGATATCATCAAAGAAAAGACGGGCCTTACGCTTAGAATATTGGATGGAAGGCAAGAGGCGCTTTACAGCTACAAAGGGGCTTTGCTTGGAACGGGTGCCAGCGATGCTTTAGTCTTCGACCTTGGCGGCGGAAGTTTGGAACTATGTTGCAAGAATTGGAATGCCTCCTTGCCCTTGGGAGCCATAAGGATGACGGCTTGCTTTGACGAAGATGTAGCGGCCATTAAAAGCCATGTACGTGCTTGCTTAAACGATGTAGCAGGGAAAGTTTCGATTATCAAGGGCGAGGAGATAATAGGAGTTGGCGGCACGTCGTCGACAGCTTCAATGATCCTTAAAGGTATTCCAATTGAAAGCTATCACCCGGCTAAAGTACATGCCACAAGAATTGATGTAATAGATATCAAAAAGCTGATTGAATCATTGAGACAAATGGATGCGGAAGCCAGAAAGCGCATAAAGGGCCTTGAACCCGGCAGAGCCGATATCATAGTGAGTGGTTTATGCGTGATATTGGCGATGTTGGAGTTTTTTGGCTCAGATCTTTATACTCATAGCGAATGCGATCTTTTATGGGGAGTAATAGCTGACGCCGTTACGCAAAATATGGCGGCAGATGTAAAGGGCATATGTTGGGGGGCAGGTTAAGCAATGTGGAAAGGTAGATTTAACGAGGATACGGCTGAAGTTGTACTGAAATTTACTCAGTCCTTGGACATGGACTGGCAGCTTGCTGAGGCCGACATAAAGGGCAGCAAAGCTCATGTCAATACTTTAGCCTCGGCCGGTCTTATAAGTTACGAGGAAAAAGATGCCCTGATTAGAGGTTTAGATCAGGTGCTGGAAGAGGTGAAGGCCGGAAAATTAAAACCTATGATAGAACTTGAAGACGTCCATATGAATATAGAAGCGCGTCTTACCGAACTTCTAGGGGACGTAGGCAAAAAGCTACATACGGGAAGGAGCCGCAACGACCAGATAGCGACGACCTTGCGGCTGTTTTTGAGGGACCAGCTTTTTCAAATAGCCGGTAAACTTAAGGCATTCCTTGAGGCCTTGCTGGATCGTGCGGAGAGCCATATCGACTTCGTCGTTCCCGGTTACACCCACCTTCGTCGTGCCCAACCCATAAGCATGGGACATTACTGGATGTCGCACTTTTGGGCTTTTAACAGGGATTTTCTGCGCCTAAAAGCCGCCCTTGAGGCATTGAACGAATGTCCTCTTGGATCGGCGGCTCTGGCGGGTTCTACGCTTCCCTTGGATCGCAAATTATCAGCCAAATTGCTCCGGTTTTCCAAGCCGACGGAAAACAGCATAGATTCCGTGGCAAGTCGGGATTACATCGCAGATTTTCATCACTTCGCTTCTATGTTTGCCGTGCATTGCAGCCGATTGGCAGAGGACTTGATAATATATAACAGCGATGAGTTTGGCATATTGGACCTTCCTGACGCCTTTTGTACGGGCTCAAGCATCATGCCGCAGAAGAAAAATCCGGATGTATTAGAGCTGGTTAGGGGCAAGACCGGACAGATCTTGGCCGGATATATAGATCTTGCTGTTACCTTAAAGGGCATACCCTTAGCCTACGATAGGGACCTCCAGGAGGATAAACGTGGGCTAATGAGGACGTTACAGGCCTTACATGGAATGTTGGATGTGTTGCCGCCCATGATTTTAAGGGTGGAGGTAAACGCTAAAGGTGCATCCAGAGCCTTTGACGATGGATTTATTTTTGCAACGGATATAGCTGAGTACCTGGTGCTGAAGGGCATTCCCTTTAGAATGGCTCATGAACTTGTAGGCAAAGCGGTGAAGTGGTGTTTAAGTAAAAATAAGGGATTTTTGGATTTGAGTTTGGAGGAATGGCGTGACCTAATTCCTCAGATCGACGATGAGATGATCGCAAACTTAAATCCCCGCTCCTCGGCAGAAAGGCGCAATACATACGGCGGCACTTCTTTCTCCGAAGTGAGGCGTCAGATCGGCGAGGGCAAGAGATTAGTTGAGGATGTGAAAAAATTTTTGTCTACATGGGCAGGGGATGTTGACTATTCTTGCGACCTGTGATAATTTGCTATTGCTCGGTTGAGGGGTTTATGGAAGTTAGAACGGGGGCCGTTAGCTCAGGTGGCAGAGCACCGGACTTTTAATCCGGGTGTCGCAGGTTCGAATCCTGCACGGCTCACCAGAAATCAGTTCCTGACAGCCTTCTTGGCCTGTCGGGAATTTTTTTGTCCAAATTTAGGAGCGCCGGACTGGATTTTATAATGCAGTGCTTTAGATAACTCCTAGAAATCCGCATCTTTCCCAAAATGTAAGGTCTTTCCTCCCTTCCTGTGGTGTAATATGTTTTTATTCCAGTTAGTTTATATTCTATTTCTCAACGATATTCAAGTCCGGCGTTTATCTTTCATGGACGGTTTTGCGTCTCCGGCAGTTGTGGCCGGTAAACATGAAAAGCTGCCGTCCAGACGCCTTGGAAGGCCTCAAAAAGAGGAAAGACGATGAATGTATCGTCTTGGTCGAAGATGACGCCTTAAAACAGCTCCTGGGACTAACAGGCAAAAGTATGTTTAAAGGCATTACGACCTGCGACATGTCTTTACCATGTCTTACCTGCGAAAGGTTGGGGATCTGCTGTCGTTGCAGAGTATTATGGGCCATACCGATTTTGCAATGACCAAACGTTACGTAGCCTACACGCTAGGCAACATAAAAGAGCAACATGCCATGCCTCGCCTGTCAATAAGCTTGTGTCGGCGAGGAAGAGGGTGGGGAGGGTGAAAGATGCGAAGAAATAAGAGATAACGTTGGATTAATATCAAGGTTGTTTCAATTTGTCTGGCATATTTTTATTTTTTATTTATCTAGTAAATGTTTATATTTCTCATATAAAGATGAGACCTCATTTTCATCCTTGCATTTTTTTAACATATCGTAATTGTTCTTTAAAAATGGTATTTTATTGATTGAGATACTATTCTGGTTAAGTTTTTCAATTAATATTGTGGGAACAAAGTAAAGATCATATCCCTTATCTCCCTCATCATTCAATCGAGGAGTTACTCCGATGACAACATCGGATGTTTTTTTAGATTGTCTATAAATCTTAACGCCTGATTTGTATTCCCTATCGACTCCGCCCCTAGTGCCACCAGTGAAAGATATAGATTTAGTAGCAGTTTTTACCTGAGCGCGGATAATATTTTCTGAACCATCTTCAGCTTTTAGAACTATGATTAAGTCGTAGGGCGATAGAGGCAAATCCACTAAGGAGACATTTTGGTATCGCTTCATTAAAATCCCAGCAGCTATAAGCTCATGGGCAAATCCACTTACTGATGCTTGTTTCCCCTTTTCTTGATTTTGGCTCAGTTCGGTTTCTTGATTGCTACTCATTTTAATCCACTACCTCGCTTTCTATCTTTTCGTTAACACCAAAATCCAATCTGTATCTATACGCTCTTCTCGTGGTACTTTAATGAAATGCTTAATAATTTCTGACGCGAAATAATTTTCTAATACAAATCCTATATTTTCTGCCATCGAAATTATATATTTCCAATTTTCAAAAACTTCACCTCTTATTTTATTATTGCCGACAACTATAACGTATTTTCCATTGGACTTCAAAACTCTGTAAATTTCTTTTAAGTTGGTTTCCATATCCATCAAATACTTATAAGCTATGTATGCTCTGCGAGGGTCCTTGTTATATATCCTTGTAATCACTTTATCGGCCTCTTTTATCCCAGTTAAGTGTAAATCTTTGTACTTTTTAGCAGTTACACTTTCCGTTCCTACCTGTTTTTTCTTTAATGTTGCAAGAGAGCCCTTAGCAAAACCTAACCAATAAGTTTCTAGCTGATGCATCCTTGGATAGTCCACTGCATTAGCATAAGGTGGAGAAGTTAGTGCAAGATCAAAAGTTTCATTTTCGTATTTTATATTTCTCGCATCCATATCTTCGGGAAAAGTAACGCTTATATTTTTGGGGCACAAATTAGAAAATTCTATCATTTTAGGGATATTTGTAAGAATGACCTCTGCAAACCTCCTGAGTGCATCAGAGGGGTTCACTGTTTTTTTAAGCTTTTTGCGTATCACTGTTCTAGTGCAATTGTCATCGGCATTGGAAACGGAGCGAATTATAGATGAAAAACATATTTTAAAAAAATCTTTAATATCTTCACTAGTATCTAAATTTTCAATGCATTTTTTAATATATGCTAATTCTAATATGATTTCTTTATTAAACCAATTATCACGATAAGGAAAGGTAGGTATATCTTCATTAGCTACTTTTTCGGGGCGATAATTCACCAATAGGCGTAACATTCCTTTTTTGCACCTTTCAAGCTCTTGTTCATTTATCGGCGTAACTTTGACCTTAGCGAGAAACCTGGAAAAGGGAGAAATGTCTATGCCAACAGAATGTCTTCTTGCTAAAAGTGCTTCTACATTTGTTGTGGCACTGCCCATAAATGGGTCAATAACTAAGTCTTTATCTTTTGAATAGCGTTTTATTAACCAACGTGGAAGTTCGGGAAAAAATTTAGCTGGATATTTATGCAAACCATGCGTCAAACTAGATTGATCATAACTTATGAACAAAAATCTATCTCCATTGTTAATTGGTAGATCGACCGGTATCTCGCCATCAACTCGAATAATTTTCTCACCAAAATCATTTGTAATTTCTTTCACGTTGTCCAGAGGTTCGACATCTTCGCATTTTTGCATCCAGTTTCGTTTTAGTTTTTTTAAGACTTTTGCCTCTATTTCATCAAGTGAGATAGGATAATAATCTGATACCTGCATTTGAAAGTATTCACCCCTTTTATGTTTAGAATTTGATGTTTACCGTTTTACTAACATAAGAAATTCTAGTCTAAGCTTGTGTTGCAAGTAAAACAGCTTTAAAAGAAATTTAATAGACTTAACATTATCAGCGATACTAAATTTAGCTACAAAATCACACAGATTTATTAAAACATACGCTAATACTAGAAAGGTATTATTGCCATAACTAAGGGCTATTGAAATGATATCATGAATATGTCCAAATTAGAAGGTCAAAAATGTACAACATGATTGCTTTTCGCGGCTTCACCCCCCAAGAAATTTATTTTCTGGGAAAGGTGGGGCGGCTCAGTTTCGCAAACTCTGCCCTTTTTCTATGAGTCCACAGATCATCACCATTCCTACTTCATATTTTACTGAGCGTCATCCACTAATAAACGCCCTGACAACATGGCTTGATCAAACCAATTGTCTATTTCCTGCTCTTTGGTCATCGACGTAAAAGGCTTTTCAGTAAGTATACGCTTTATACAGGCGATCGTTAATTTGCTAATCTTTCCAACATCCGCATCGGTCACCTCATAGTGGCCAGAGTGAACGATTTCTGACCTTATATCATACAAATCTCTGACTTCCTTTTTGATTTCTGTTCGCTTTTCCAGCGTTTCTCCAGCCAAAAGCGCCGTACGCATTCTCAATTTATATGCAATTTCCTTATTTTCCTGCCTTCCCAGCATTATGGTCTCAAGAGCGATCGCGTAATGGAGGAATGCCTCTTCGGGGCGTTGTTGCAGTTTTACTGCAGCTCGGCCTGCCCATTGAACGGATGCCAATATTCGCTCCTCGATTTGGCTTCGGTCATCTTTTGCAAGGATTTCATTTATACGATAAAAACCTACCTTTTCTGCTCCGGATGGTTCTATATCCTTTAAAGACAAAAGGGCAAAAGGCCCTATGCGCCTGGGTAATTGGTAATAAGAATGCTGATGAGTTTCAAAAGCTAATAAAACTTCTCTCGTAGGCTGGAGTTCCCCTACAAAATATATCTGGGCGCCAAGGTCAGGTCCGCTATAGAAATTGATCACGTCCATGGTTAAACGCAATTCGCGCCGTGCCACAGAGCATGCGGCTTCTTCGTCACAAGCGCTTACTTCTACCGATGCTATTGGATGATTAAAAAAATATCTTTTAATAAAATCCTCAAAATCGGTTTTCAAAAATTCTTTTGTTTCTAGAGGTTCCGTTCTGGAATCGACGATGGCATTATGCTTATCTTTCAATTTTTCTAAGTTATGTTCATCGGCTATCCAAAACTCAACTTTTCCAAATTTATATGGCAGACCTTCTGGCGCCACCCCACCAATGCGCATATGAACCTTCCAATGCGTTGGGGAAGTCATAAGCTTGTCTCTCAGTTTATTTATAGACTCACCTAAGCGATCCTTAAATGGTTTATCAGGCCTCTTGTGATTGATATCCAATGCATGCAAGATCGCTTCTTGGATAAACAGTTCAACAGCT